>Ga0208768_1001101_pt1 | contig 15368 bp, 17 predicted proteins | sample AntAceMetag02UK1_FD_184760 | JGI IMG/M metagenome (GOLD analysis project Ga0208768, IMG submission 184760) | Saline lake microbial communities from Ace Lake, Antarctica - Antarctic Ace Lake Metagenome 02UK1 (SPAdes) (version 2) | ecosystem: Environmental > Aquatic > Non-marine Saline and...
TACCACTTGCATATGTTTTATATATTATGTGTCCTGGGTCATCCTGTGTTATATTTATACCACTACCGATAGTCGTGAGTCCTGTAAAAACGGGGTCTTCTAAAATAACAGCATTTACGACCGTATCACCATCTTTCCCTTTTTCGCCAGGTTCTCCTTTTTCTCCTCTGGCACCAGCAAAAATCTTACCATCAGCTCCTGATGTAGTTCCAATAACGCTAATATTTCTAACTACTAAGTCAGCCAGTTCAGTTACCTCTGATACATTTATATTTTTTGTTGTTATTGAATCAAACGTTGATATTCCTGATACAAGCAACTGGTCGGTGATGTGTAAAGTGTCCTTCACACCTGAATTGGTAATATCGCGTATAAGTGACATTTATAATAAGAGTATATTTTAAAAACCAAAGAACTTTCGGAATGATCTGGCATCCTTATTCGCCTCGTGCTTAAATGCATTGGCACCATTTACAACCGTATGCTTAACTGCATTTGCTCGATTCACCTGGATTTGTTTTATTTCACCAAACCCACTACTGACTTTCTTACTGAAACTTGGTACACCATTTATTTTAAAAATTTTGTGGGATGTGTAAAACATAGCCCCGAAAAAAGCACCCAGAGTTCCTCCGACTAATATACCAGGCAAACCACCTACTGATCCTATCTCAACCCCTAATGCCCCGGCAGATAAAATAACAGCATCACTAACAGCAACCGCTACTCCTCCAGCTACAGCACCACTAACAACGTCAGGAACTGCCTCACGGGTATCACTATTTTTATTTTTAACTAATTTCCTTACACCCTTAGCTGTCACTGTGGCAACCGATGAGGCTACTGCTCCTCCGATAATAGCTGGTAACAAAGTAACACCTGCCATTCCTATACCAATCCCTTCCACACCTGCTGAAAAAGCACCTGATATAAGACCGGCCTCACCACCAGATACAAAACTATCAGCAATTTTATTCTTTAGATGTGGTCTTTGACTATCAATAATAGATGTAAGCAGAGCAGTAGCACCGCCGTTGAACATTGCACTTAGACCCAGGGCACCCTGTAATCCTTTGACAAACGGGTGACTACCAATTTCAGTGGCATCGATAGCAGTTACTGCCTTTTCCATACGTTGTTTTGATACCGTTTTGGCCTTTTCATATTGACCTTTTTTTATTAAATCGACAACCTCTTTTGTCAACGGTAGATCCCCATCTGCTCGTATCAGAATACTATTGATATGTTCCCTTTCGTAATCTGATAGGTTTCCACCCAACTGTTTCCACATTTTAACAATCCCGGAATTATTATTTATTCGGTCACCTAATATTCCATCGGTTGTCACGTCCACGTTATCTGTATGAACCCCATTATGACTATTGAAATCTTTGAGGTATTCCGTAAATGTCTTACCGGTATCAACGAATTGTTGTTTCATATCAGCCATCTGTTCGTGGTGCACATGTTCGTTTGTAATTTTCATAAGGTCAATCTGTGCCCTATCAAATGCATCATGCTGGTCTTTGGTAAAATTGATCATCTTGTGACTTTCTATGGTTCCGTTTAATTTTGTTTTAAGTACATGCGTTTCGAATATATTTGTTGCTAAAGGGTTCATGTTATTAAGGGCAAGCCCGGGGGTTGATATAAATGTTTCTGTATTTCTAAGGATTTTTATAGGGTTGCGTAAAGTTGGATTTGAGGAATGTTCTAATACGTTTTTAACAGTAATCTGGGGGTCAAACAATGTATGCTGGATATTCTCATGTCCCTTATCAAATGCCATTGTAATACTATCAGCACCCGTCATACTGTGGTTAGCAACATCTGATATAATATACCCCTTTGCTTTAATTTCCCTGACTAATTGTCGTGTCGAATGTAATGAATCGTTATCACCAAAAGTCTGATTGAATATGTTATGGATGTCACCGGGATTTTGTATTGGGTTCATACCCCTTGATGCAATTGTCACTTTTCCCGTTTGTTTGTCCAGGACTGCCACAGAATAATTGGTGCTTGCTATAATTGTTTTCTTACCTTGAAACGTATCCGTAATGTATCTTTGTGCCGATTCTAAGCCTTGTTCGTTTGCTATTCTGGCACTGATGACCTGGTGTGCCAAATCGCTTTCTGCATTTGAAATAACACTATTTACTTTCGGTTCTTTTACATTCATGGTGCCACTTACAATATTATTATTTCCATCGAGACCTTTCGAATCATACATGGTGATATCATCGTAATCTGGGTGCGTTTGATAATTTCCACGTAATGTAGATTTTGAAATAATTATATCCTCGTGTTCCGGATGTGATTCATAGTGTTTTGGAAATAATTTGCTTAAGCTCGTCGAATCGGTATAATCGTCTTCTGAATATATATCAGCCATTAGCTTAATTTAACATTTATTAAAACTAATGGATGATGGTATATGATTTTTTGTTTATTGCTATGGGTATGTATGATTTACATGGGCTTGTTGAGGGTAGATAGGCCACCAGCACCGATGTAGAGGGTTTCGGAAAACTCGAGGAAAGAAATACATTCGATGTCGCTTACGGTATTCTTGAATTGAATGTTTATTTCTAATGGTGCGCCCACGCTGGAGAGGTTGAGACCGCTCAAAATTCGGGTATCTTGTACCGAGCGAAAGTTTTGTGCGAGCAAAAACATGGATGTTTCGAAATGACCAATAAACTTGTAGTCGGTAGTGCATAGAGTGTCAGCGAGATAAGGCATTTTGTCTTTCATCTCAAAGGTTGTAATGGCATTTGCTAATGCGAGGGTGGAATCTTCGTTCATGTTAACGGGGCTAAGCGGAAAGGAACGGTTTGCATACCTAAAGTTATATTGCGAAACAACTGTATCCGATGTGGTAGCTAATCCATCGACAATCGTAAATCGTCCGCCTAGGAAACGTTGATGATCCCCTTCACCGAACACATTCTTTAGATCCTGCGAAATCACTTTACGAACTTTGGATTTTTTAGAAAGAATCGAATAGATAGCTGTTACATCCTTTTGATGACTCGCGATTTGCAGATTGCATGCAGTAGAATCGGGGACGTCGCGACGATCCATAGTATACGTTGTAAAAGGGAGCATCGACCCATCATTGCTACTTACCAAAGCAGAATTGAGTCTTTCTTGCTCGCCTTCTGGTATTTTAAGGAGTTCCAGTTCCAGGCTTACATCGGTGATTTCATACTGAATATCCATACCACCACGCGTTTCGGGGAATACGGTCAGTGCAGACGATAAATACAATTCAACTGTGTATGATGCCCCTGAACTTGCTCTCATAATATCGAGGTTTACGAGGAACTTTTGGGCGTTTCCCAAAATGCCTGACTTTAGATCGTGGATGACCGTTGTATAAGTACTGTAATCGCTTTTGTCTGGTAATTCTCTTTGTTCCTTTAAGACTCGCCAGTCTTTACTCATAGAGGCCTCGCCCTCCAGTTGGGCTTTGGATTTCAAATTGTCCATCATACGAGAAAACGTGTGGTAGCGGTCGATGGATTCGAGATGCACACCGGAATCGTTCTTAACAACGAGACGATTGAATACCTGACTGGCGCCTGCAAAAACAGCCCTTGATTTGTCAGCACCAATTGCACGAATCTTGAACTTAAGATAGGTGCGTGCGGTGTTGATGCTTGAAAACCGGTAACTAGGAATGCCGAACGTAACCATTTCATTTTCTTTGTAAGAACCAGACGTGTTGGTTGGCAAAAGGGAAATACGAGATGATTCAACACCAGCCAATCCCATAACTTGGTCGCGCGTTTTAAGTCCAGGGGGTAGTGCCATCTTGTCTGTATTATATAAAAAGATTTTAATTTCAACGAGTTGGATGTCCCATGCTGTATGCAATATCAGCATACCTTCTTATTTGCTCTTGTGTCTGAATGATTTCTTGAACTTCTTCGAATACAATAACACATTTATAATCATCGATAGAATCCTGATCAAACTCATTAAAGTTTTCATCCAAAAGTATAATGTCGAAATGGGTTATCTTAGAACCCTTAAGGTCATGGAATGATAACGTTTCATTGCTATGGTGGAGATATGAAAACTTCTGGGATGTATTGGGTACGCTTTCCAAAATGTTTGTTTTCATGGCGATTCCGTTTTTCATGACATAACCATCCTTACCTAAAGAATCACTTGCCACATGGATATATTTAACATGGTTCTCATTTATTGGTATCATAATGCTCCTTATGACTTTGTTAGGACGATTGATGCATTTTGCAATCAGATAGTTGTTATTGAACAATGCCCCTTCAAAAGGAGCGCCTGCATGGTATTTTTTATTTTGCAATTCTGTGAAAACCGCCTTGAACATTCTGAAATCTGGAATTGAATCTTTTGGAAACCCCAAATGTTCCCAAATGGATGTTTCCTTTGTGTTTTCATCGTCGCGATAAATCATAAAAATGTGTCCTGAACCAGATGATTGATCCTCTGGTGTTATCGTAAACTGGAATGCATCACTGTCATACTGGATTATAACAGAAAGTGGATTCGTCTGTGCTGTTACGATTTTATGTGAAAATTGGTCAGCTATGTCCACCTCATTTCCATCTTGGTTAAATTTCCTTACCGTAATGATTTTTGTATTGCTCTCATTCGTATACACGCTTTGCAACATCGTTTGAATCTCATTGTTATCCATGTAAGGGTTGATTTCATCTTGCGGAATATTTGCTTTAAAAATCGCACTGTGCCACTGTGGGTTATTTAATGTGCCTGTATTTTTGAACTCGACCCATTGAATGCTGATGTTTTTGGTATTACTGAACGTGTTTGGAATAGAAAAGTCCTTAAGACAGACACGACTACAATGGTTGAATCCATGGGGTATTTGCACATTGAAACGTGTTCGACTATCACCCGGGTGCCTGTTTTTGCTGTCAACATGGACATACTTTAGGTTTTTGTGATCGCTCATTTCGTTTACTTATAACACAGATATTAGTTTAGATTGGAAACCAGTATCCATCGTGGAATCGGTATGAATCCTCAAAAGTTTTCTTTTTCTTTGTTTCGACTTTTGGTTCTACTTTTGGTTCGACTTTTGGTGTTTCGACGATATATGGTTCTGCTTTTTGTATGACCTTTTCGGGAACTGCTACTTCCACAACAGACGACTTTTTCGTAGCGACCCGCTTTTGAATGGATTCGGCCGCTTTAAGTCGTGCCCGAAATAGCACTTCTAACTGGGCAGGACTGCGTGGTTTCTTCACCTTTACTACAGGGGTTTCAGGAATTGTTTCAGATTCTACAGGTTTCTGTTCAGGTTCCATTACTATACTTCAGGAAATTATTTCGTGTAGCCCATAACCTGTAGATTTCCTTATATCGCCTAAAAAAAGCTAAAAGGTAAGGGTCATTCTTTTCTCAGATGCGTCTCAAAGGGTTTAAAGAAATAAATCTTTACTATAATAAGAACCATGTCATCTCTATCCAACTCCACATCTAACGCAATCATCGACAATGCATCTACCAACGCAACGCAAAAGAAAATCCTAAAAATCCCTTTGATAGAACATCAGAAAAAACCGATTGGTGGTTGTATCAAGTTTTATGAACCCGGTATGGACTATACTGCAAAAGCTGAAAAGCTGTTCAAAGCAGATGTAGGAAACATCGGAATCATATGTGGCGAAAAGAATGGATTCCTCGTAATGGATTTGGACATTTACAACAGGCCTAATGGAAAAATGTACGACGATTATGACAATGCGATTGATTACGAAAAGTTTCTTTGCAAACGTTTTGGTCGCGATTCGTATATTGTTAAAACACCAAATTGTGGATATCATATTTACTATCAGTACGCAGAACGTATTTCGGGATGGAAATCATGTGCTGGTATTTATGATTATATCGATATTCGGTCTAACGGGGGATACATCGTTGGCGAGGGTAGCAAACTCGATTTCGTATGTGATAAAAAAAATAAGCATATTAAGGGCGAATATGTCTGTATTAACGGGTCTTTTGATGCTATTACACCTATGCCAGATATTATTTTTACCTTGTATCACGATAAGGTAATGGAAAAGTCTAAGGGTAAATCAAACACCGACGCAATTAATTCGGATACACTTACCGACCTTATCCCAGATTTGGAACTTTTAGGATTTACTAATATCCGACCGGTCAACGACTATGATTTCGATTGTGACCAAAAGAGGGGTCAGCGTTGTCCCCTGTGTGGTGGTGAACATCGTAACAACCATTTTTTTATTTATGCCAATAATGTGGGGTCGTTCTTTGTTAAGAACCATAGTAATAAATGCACAAAGAAAAAGGTCAAAGGCGCGCATCAGTTTACACCTGACGAACAGTGTCTTATCGACAGTGGTGTGGATGAGGTTTATATAACCATGAAAAACCAACTGGAAAATGACCTGGGTGTAGCAAAGATTCTGGACAACGGTGTGTATTTAGTGGAGGATAGACTGTACCTACCCAAAACACAATTTATTGAACGATATGAGGACTGGATTTTGTCGGATGGGAAAACACAATTCATACACCAGTGGATTAAGGATATCAACAAAGCTAAGTTCGTATCGATGGATTTTATGCCGGGTGGTGCCCCATCAGACGTATATAACCTGTGGCGTGGATATGTTGCCAGTGACCTTACGTGCTCCACTGATGGTTCTGAAATAGACATATTCCACGAGGTTGTTCACACACTTACAGATGGCGATACCGATTACTTTGTAAAATGGTTAGCAAACCTGTTTCAACGACCGCAGGATAAACCACGAACCGCCCCTGTTTTTCGCAGTGGACAGGGTGTCGGGAAAAATAGTCTATTCGCGTTTATGGACAAAGTGATGGGGAATGGCCTATGCAATCTGCTCGGCGACCCCGATAATGACTTATTCAGCAGGTTTACCGATGCCCTGGAACGACGCAAAATGGTGGTAATAGACGAGGCCGACACGTTTAAACATTCAAAGGCACTAAAGGGACTCATCACTAACGATGAAACACGATGCGAAAAGAAAGGCATCCAACCATACAAAGTCAGTAATCTGGCTGGTATTGTGTTTCTTACAAATGAAAAAGTACCCGTAAAAATCGAATGTGACGACCGACGCTATTTTACATACGACTGTAGCACCAAACATAAAAATGATAAGGTATTTTGGGATTACTTTTATAATACATGGTCTGAAAATACCGCAAACCAAAAAGCAGTGTATGACTATCTGATGGCGGTTGACATAAGCAACGTCGACTGGATTAGTGACCGTCCCAAAAACGCATCATACGATGAAATCCGTGGGTGTGCGTTACCTATCGAAATTAAGTTCATTTCGCACCTTATCGTGTATGCTTTTCCACCACTTACAAATGGTAAATTGCCTGCATCTGAACTATACACTTTATTCGAACAATACACATCGCATCGTTCATGTGAAATTACACAGGCGGTTTTCGGTAAACGTATAGTGGATGTACTGAAAAAAGGATGTGTATTCAGCAACGGCGACACCCGAAATGCGTTTCACAAAACCAGGGGGAAAACTGGTTATCAATGGGAAATTAACAGGGAACTGGCATTTGAATGGCTGAAAAACAGCAATTATACAACCGCAGTAGAACTAACTGAAATCTGCGATGACATCGAGGGGTATAGCTTTATTGACACGTTGTAGTTTTATAAAATATTCTTAAAAACAATAGTATTAGAAAGGGTGTATGCAGTGTATGCTGGTGTACCCTTTTCTAAGACCCCCAGGAAAAATAAGACAGTGTCACATTTTTCCCCAGCCAGTTCAAAATGCATACACTTGCATACACTGCATACACCCTTATAAAATATATATATATATAGTATTTCTAATGATAACTTATGTATGACGTACAACCTAATGTTTTTTACCACTGAAAAAATGAACTGAAAAAGGGTGTATGCAAAATAAACTGCATACACCAGCATACACCTTTTGACCAATATATGTCATATATAATAAATGGGTTTAAAGATTAATCCTATATATTAATTATCCATGTTAGAATGCCCGATTGACATTGACGTCAGTAAGTTGTTCCAACACTGGGACTCATGTGATATAACACAACACACACTGAACCATATTGTTGAATACACCGGTAACCCAGATGATATGCTACAATGCCATGAAATAAAAACAAAACTTGATAAACTACAAATGAAAGTATCGGATGTAAGAATCGGTAAATACCTACGCGAATTAATCGGTATTGAAAACAAAAAAAAACTAAGCGGACAAATCTATTATTACACAGTTCGTATTAGGTCTATATAATCTATCTTATCGCAGTCATGGGTGTAGGTGGTATTGGAAAGGGCATAGGATTCACGGGTTCATTGCTCTCCTTATATACATCACTGTCCTCTGATAGCACATTCCGGTCGCATCTAAAGCAACACATTTCTATATGGGTGCATCGAGATTTAAGAAAGCATGCACTGAAACTGCCGATTATTGCAACACAGCCACCGACAGCTATGCCAACAATGTTCATAATCGCGATCGGTTCCATTATTATATCGATCTATAATAATGAAGCTGGTACTTAAAGATGAACCAAAAGCAAAAATCAAACTATTGTCAGGATCAGCCTTTGCTATCAATACTGCAGACCACTTACCCAAGTTACACCAGTGTATGATTCTGAACGGCAAAAGGGGGAGTGGCAAATCAGTAGGTGCCACAAACCTGTTACGTATGTATAAGGAATCGGGTACAATGGATCGAATACTGGTTGTCAGCCCGACGTTTGAATCCAATTACAGGCTTATGAAAGACCTGGATATCATTCCAAGTGACGTTTTTGACCCAGAAGACCCAGATGTAATCGGAAAAATAATTAAAATTGTGGAATCGGAACGTGATGACTATATAAAATATTTAGACTTAAAGGAACACTATGCCCAATTTATGTTAGATGTTAAAAACGGTAATTTATCACTGGATGATGCCCAAGACGATTACCTGCTATCTTTTTTCGATGTCAGAAATAATAATTTCCAGATGCCTGAACCAAAATACAAATGTTATAATGCAAAATCGCCACGGCCACCTGTGTTATCGTTATTCCTCGACGATTGTATGAGCAGTAAACTTTTTACAAATAGAAAATTTCCCTCGATGATCATGAGGCACAGGCATCTCGGGGCATTTAAAGACGGAGATGCCGTAGGTCTTAGTATTTTCATAGCCATCCAATCATACAAATCGACATCGGGACTACCGAAAGCTATTAGGAATCAGGCCACCAGTATTTGTTTATTCAGGACAAAGGACTTAAGCGAACTTAAACAAATTGCGGATTCATTCAGTGGTGAAATAGACCCAACGCTGTTTTTGGAATTATACGATTTTGCTACCAAAGACAGCCCACACGATTTTTTATTCGTAGACCTACACAAAAAACCAGAACAGCCATCTATGTTTAGAAAAAACCTCGATTCATATATTATCATGGAAACCGAAACAGAAACCGCTTAAAGATTTGATGTGATTTAATATATATAGTAGTATAATGGCAGTTGCAACACGCAAATCCAAAAAGGCACAGGTTGAAAAAACTACTGCACATACGACGTATATGAAAACATACCGAACCCCTGACATCAAATATAAGGAATCAAAACTCAATATCCTAAGGCGAATTAGAAAAGGTAGCGTACCGCAGGCAAAATCGTTAGCCACCTACAATATCAGCCTTAAGGAAATTAATGAATTACGGATTCATGGTGGATTACCTCCATTAGATTTGCAGATTCCATATTTTATGATGGCCAAAGACAAAGACGGTGGTTTAGGTGGAAACGATGCTGATTATTTACCGGACAACAGTCAGGTTATTCAGTTCAACGATGATTTCGACAGCGGTGAAAATGAGGTCACCAGTAACCAAACTGCTGATCCATCTGCACCCAATGCAACGCTGGTACCTACTGTTACGTATGGTTACACTATTGGTGAGATATGCATTTGGATGCAAAATAATAAAGGTTTTGCAAGTTCTAAATCAGCCACTGAAAAAAGGCCAACTACAGTTCGTCATCAGTTTGGTGATATCGATTCTACAACCGGAAAGTTTAACAATAGTGGTCGTTTGTATAATTGTATAAAATTGTTAGGTAACGATACGTATCTCGATGATATGCGATTGGCTATAAAGGATGATAAAGATGTTGCATTTATTTTGTCAGAATTGAACAAACCCCAGAAATCGTTGCTGAAAAACGTTATAACAGATAAAAAATTATCAACAATGATTCAGTATCTCGAGGCTTTACTATTGGCATTAAGAAAATACCCTGGTTTCGATGCGTTAAACAATAGGAAATACCTTATACCATATAACCAACTTAACAAGGGTCATGTCATTATGCAAGCTAAGATTTCAGCTGAAAACTTATCAAACCCAAAGGAACAATTGTATGTGATGAACTGGAAAGAATTACAATCCAAAATTACAAAGAAATACAAAACGGGAACCAAAGAAAACCTATATATCAAAATGTATAACGAATTTCCATCAAGGGACGACTTTAAGAATTTATTTATAGACGATGTCGATACACCCGCAATTTCGTATCCCACACAACAGAATTATGAGGCTATACTGAAAAATACCTTATTTGTAAGGAGCGATAAACCTACCGCAACCATCGTTTTAGTTGACTATAAAACGGTAGGCATTTACGGTAAACGAATGTATCATTTTACACCTGGATTAACAAAGGATATTAAAGCCTATATAACCAACAATCAATTAACGGCTAAAGGTACGACACGCTTACTTTTCGGCGCAACGTCGATGTCATCCTGGGTTAAAAATCTTTTGGATTCCATTGATGTACCCAACCCACGGGAGGGACAAATCAACTACCTTAGAAAGTCATATATATCATCGGCCATGAATGGTTTTAAAGGTGATGCCGAGGCCAGAATACAAATTGCATTCCACCTGAAACATAGCCCAACAGCAAGCATTAAATATATCCGTGATATCCAGAAAAAGGATTCTAATCTAAATGATATTGGTGCCATATCGGAGGATAATTTGAAATTAAGTTTAGCTGTCGAAAAAACCTATACGCGGTCGTAAAAACCGCTTAAAAAATAATGTTGTAAAGAGTAATATAAGATGAATGAACCGATTGCACCGGTGGGATACAGGCTGATTAAGATTCACAAAAAGGGGCGCAAAAATATTATAGATACTATACCTAAGGAGGATTTAACGGACACACAGATTCGCAATCGTCGTTATCGTGATAAGAACCCTGAAAAATTGGTAAATTACGCAAAGACCTATTATGCTATGAATAAGGAAAAAATATTACAACGTATGAAAGCCAATTACGATAAGAAAAAGGACATACAATGAACGTAAATAATTTTAATCTCGAGTATAAATAATGAGTCGTGTAATTAATTCCGATGCCAACATATTTATGGAAAGTATGGAAAAGGATTCTATAGATTTAATTATCACTGACCCACCATACAAGGATTATCAGTCTTGTTTAGGGGTTCAGAAATGTAAGAAAATAGTTAAAAACGAGTTTACTTTTGAAAGGTTGATAGGTCACATCGAACGTATTTTGAAACCGGGATGTCATTTTTATTTATGGTGCGATGCTTTAACATATGCGGATGCTTTTAATTGTATAAAAAATAGTAAATCCCTTAAGTATAAAAATATGCTCATATGGGTGAAAAACCACCACGGCGCTGGGGATTTATTTGGGGGATATGCACATCAGCACGAAATATGTATTTTTGGTACAAAGGGTAAGGGTAATAAGTTTGAAATTGGGAATAAACGGATATCTGATGTATTACTGAATAAAAGGGACGATGGGACGATAGGGTATTATCACAAAATCCCACCCAAGATCGGGGGTCATCCCACCATAAAGCCTGTTGAATTATTGAAATTGTTTATAAACCGGTCATCTAAAATCGGTGATATGGTATTTGACCCATACAGTGGTTCGTTTTCCACTATGAAAGCATGTATCGAATTAGGACGGGAATGCATTGGGGTCGAACTAGATTCTGAATATTGTAAGTTGGCACCTGAAATAAATAAATAAATTAAAAATAAATAAATAAAAAATAATTTCTAACTTTTCGATTTTGAAACTTTTTTCATTTTTGACTCCCCCCGTTTGACTCCCCCGATCACAAACCCACACACGCTCAGCGCTCATCAAAATGCGACTTTTTTGACTCCCCCGATTTGACTCCCCCGATCACAAACCCACACACGCTCAGCGCTCATCAAAATCACAAATATATATACGCCACGCGCTCATTTAAATCACAAACCCACACACGCTCAGCGCCCGCCAAAATCACGAACCCACACACGCCCCGCGCTTTCACTCGTGGTCAAACTGGTCAGCCTCGTCAGGCGCGTGTACCTCCTCATCGTCTAACTGATCCTCATACGCGGGAAGCTCCTCATCATCGAAGTCTACCAAGTCCTCCGCCTCCTCCTCCTTGACTGCCTCCTCCTTGACCTTGACCGCCTCCTCCTTGACCTTGACCGCCTTCTTTGCTTCCTCCGCCTCGTCGAGCGCCTTCTTTGCTTCCTCCGCAAGCACCTCCTCGAATGGGAAGGCTCGAAGTCGCTCGATTTCTGCGCGCGCCTCCAACAGCTCGTTTGCGACACCCTCGGCGATCTTTTTGTACTTCTCGATCTCCGCGTCCTTGGGGTCGAGCTTTGCTTTGGTCTTTAGGACTTTGGGGAGTGGCGATGCGCGCTCGACGACATCACAGATGGCGACACTGCTGTTGTAGGCGTCGCACAGCGATACGATGCCATCGTCGTACCCGCTGACCGCGGCGCGAGCGGCCTGACGCGCACCCCCTATGGCCTCGAGGATCTTGGGAGTGAGCTCCTGTCGAAAAAGATGGGGTAAAATATTTGGGGATCACGCGTTTTAGTGGTTAGGGTTTAGTGGTAAGGGTTTAGGGTTTAGGGTTTAGGGTACACAGTTTTAGGGTTTAGGGTTTAGGATTTAGGGTGCGCATATAGATGGTCGAGGGTTTTACCTTCGTGGTGTTGTCGAGCATCCGTGTCGCGCGAACCTGGTTTTGCAGGGCACTTTGGGCTACGTTGGCGATGATCACGTACATAACGTTCCTCTGGAATATAGGTACCCACAACTCCCATGCGTGTACGTTGTCGCTGCACACGTGCCATACGTGCTCTTCCTGCGCCTCGGCCGGGAGCAGAATGAACAGTGCCGAGCACCGCCTGCCCCCCTGTTGTAGAAACTTGCAAATCGTGTTTGCGCTGCCGTGTCCGCAACAGTAGAGCCCTGGCGTTTTAGACTCGACGACCATGACGCACACAGGCCCCGATCCATCCTTGCTGGGACGCGCTTCCTTCGCTTTCCGTCCGACGAGCGCCATGTAATGCTTGTCCTCGAAAAGCAACCTGCCGTCGTGGTATGACCGATCCAATGGGCTTGTAGACTTAGCGGGTTCGATTGACGACATAGTGTGTGTAGGGTGTAGGGTTTAGGGTTTAGGGTTTACGGGTTTTGGTAGGGTGCGGGGCGGAATGAAATGAAAGTGAAACCTTTTTGAAAAGTGACGTGTTTCCATGATACCACCATCACGTTTTTGATGCATAATTTTTGTAACCATAGCCCGCGCCCCGCGCCTCGTCCGACACTTTTCTGATTTTCCCGCGTTTTCTGTAAGTAGGCCACGTCACTTTTCACAAAAGTTTCAATTTTCTTTTTAGATTCCCATGGTTTGACTGTAAATTGACTGAACCTTACCCTATTGCCACGTGTCCCCGTCTGATTCGCCCTGCCCTGCCCCCTTAAAAACACGGTATTACAAAGGGTGTATGCAGTGTATGCTGGTGTACCCTTTTCCAGTCGTCCCAGGAATAATAAGACAGTGTCACATTTTTTGCCAGCCAGGTGATATTGCATACACCAGCATACACTGCATACACCCTTATAAAATATATATATATATAGTAATTCTATAGATACCATATGCATGACATACAACCCACTGCTTTTTACCACTATAAAATCCCAGTAAAAAAAGGTGTATGCAAAATAAACTGCATACACCAGCATACACCAATGCCACGTGTCGTCCTCCTATTGGATGATATGAAACCCTAATTAAAGGGGTAATAAAAACATCACAAGGGGGCTTATAAATTTGACGTAAAACCATGATAAAATAACACCCAATAAGGGGGGGGGTGTTACTAAATTGTAATAAAAGCCCATAACCTATCATAAATCACATAAAACCCATAACCTATTATTTAATATCCTCACGTCATCTCATGTCATCTCACATAATAATTATAACAGTACAGGTATGTGTACAGGTATGTGTACAGGTATGTGTACAGGTATGTGTACAGGTATGTGTACAGGTATGTGCACAGGTATGTGTACAGGTACGTGTCTCCCCAAAAAGCATGTGGTACCGTATGTGGGAGTCGTATGAGCAGACATCTCCAGTTACACGAGAAAGTTGGGCACACCCTCCTGAAGTCGGACGCCGACGCACACCACAGTATCCGCGCCCCCCGCGCCGCGTGACGCATTGGAGTGTCGGGGTGGTGGTATGGCACAACGCCCAGGGTCACTCCCGACGTCATAGCGAGGTTCCAGCACGAGCCCCGCCTGGAAAGCGTCCCTTCACTGGGCTTCAGTCTGAAATCGCGCCGCTTCACATGCCTTGCTGTACCTTCATTGCCCCGCACATACTCGTACCTGCCTCAATGTGTATACCGTACCCACATACCGTACACCACCACCAGTCTATGCCCAGTACTTTAGGTCCTTTGTAACGAACCCGGTGAGTCTCGGTTCAGATCTCGTTAGGGCGAACGCACACGTTGGACGTTGGTCTACCCCAGCGCCAGTTCATACGTGCGGCGCGATGGCGTGTGCGGCAGTGATTGCGGCGGTGTCTAGGTCAAAGAGGTGTCTCTAGATATTGTTAACTCGTTACTAGGTCAAAGAGGTGTCTGTAGATATTGTTAACTCGTTACTGGGTCAAAGAGGTGTCTCTAGATAATGTTAACTCGTTACTGGCTCAAAGAGGTGTCTCTAGATAATGTTAACTCGTTACTGGGTCAAAGAGGTGTCTCTAGATATTGTTAACTCGTTACTGGCTCAAAGAGGTGTCTCTAGATATTGTTAACTCGTTACTGGGTCAAAGAGGTGTCTCCAGATATTGTTAACTCGTTACTGGGTCAAAGAGGTGTCTCTAGATATTGTTAACTCGTTACTGGGTCAAAGAGGTGTCTCCAGATATTGTTAACTCGTT
>Ga0208768_1001103_pt1 | contig 15349 bp, 12 predicted proteins | sample AntAceMetag02UK1_FD_184760 | JGI IMG/M metagenome (GOLD analysis project Ga0208768, IMG submission 184760) | Saline lake microbial communities from Ace Lake, Antarctica - Antarctic Ace Lake Metagenome 02UK1 (SPAdes) (version 2) | ecosystem: Environmental > Aquatic > Non-marine Saline and...
GGTAGAATGAAATTAGAAGAGGGTACTTTAGATCCAAGAATACGTGAAATAGTAATGGACCTTATGGATAATGAAGGTTTTGAATTTGGTGAAGCTGTTAAAGAAGCTTACAAAAGAATTGAACAAAAAGCTAACGGTGGCAGAATAGGCTATGCATTTGGCTCCAATGATTTAGTGGAACAGGCTTCAGGGATCATGGATTTACCTATAAATCAAAATAAAGCGGGTGTTAAAGAATTAGATCTTAGAGAAACAGGTGGATTTATTCCTCCAGTTGGTGTAAAAGAAAAAGCAGATGACATTCCAGCAATGTTATCAAACAATGAATTCGTATTCACTGCAGATTCTGTTAGAGAATTTGGTGATGGTGATGTTAATAAAGGTGCACAACGTATGTACGACATGATGAAAAAATTAGAAAAAGGTGGTAGAGTATAATGGCTGAAGTAGTTACACAAATAAATCAACCTGCTCCATTTATAGAAGCTGCAGGTAAAACGTATCTAACAGATTTACAAAAAGCAATTGGTGAATACAAAGGTGCGGATTTATCTAAAATATTTGGAGACCAGTTTGTTGCAGGACAAGATCCTTTATCGCTTCAAGCACAACAATTAGCGACACAAGGTATTGGTGGCTACCAACAATATTTAAATGCGGCCGAAGCTTCAACAGGACCTAATGCTTATCAAGCATATATGTCTCCGTATCAACAAGATGTAATTAATACAACAATGTCTGAATACGATGTTCAAGCACAAAAAAGTGCACAAGGTGTACCAGCTGCAGCAATTGCAGCAGGAGCTTTTGGAGGAGGACGTGAAGGTGTTCAAAGAGCTGAATATCAATCTAATTCAGATAGAAATAGAGCAGGGTTACAAGCTCAATTATTACAACAAGGATTTGGTCAAGCTAATCAATTAGCTCAACAAAATTATATGAATCAATTAAATCTAGGTCAACAGCAGCAACAATTTTTAGGTCAAGATGTTGGAGCATTAGCTAGTTTTGGAGCACAGAATCAAGCTCAAAATCAAGCTCAACTATCCGCTCAACAACAATTAGCAACACAACAAATGATGCAACCTTTAACTGCTGCACAACAATATGGTTCAGGAATTATGGGTTTAATATCTGGATATCCAGGTCAAACAATGCAACAAACTTCTCCTTCACCAACAGGAATGCAAACAGCAATAGGTTTAGGTTCTACGTTAGCAGGTTTGTATAGAGCGTTTCCAGGGTAATTAATTATGAGTAGAATATTTAAAAGACCTATGTTTAGAAAAGGTGGTAATGTCGGTGAAGGTATTATGACTGGTATTGTAGATAGAGAAATGCATGCTGTATCCGATCCCGATGGAGTAGGTGGACAAAACGAATTAAAACAAAAAGTTCAAGATAAAATGGCTTTAATTGAAGCTATATCAGGCGGTAGTGGTAAAGGTTTAGATGATCCATTTACACAATTTTTATTACAATATGGACCATCAATTGCAAATGCAAAACCGACAGGAAGTACAATTGGAACAATTGTTGGAGCTGCGGAAAAACCTATTGCTACGTTATTAGAAACACAAGCTAAAAAGAAAGCAACTAGAACTGCTGTAGGAATGGAAGTATTAAAAGATCTTAGTGATGAAGATACTGCAAGTCTTATGGATGAAGCTAAACAATTAGCTGCTGATGGAGCAATGGGTGGAGATGTACAGAAAATTTTTAAATCTTTAGTTAATAAATATTTTTTTAGAGATCCGAAACAACCAGAAGAACAACAAAAAGAAAAAGATCTGCTTTATATAACTAGTTTAATTGATAAGGATAAATATATGAATGCTTATACAGGTGAAGAAGTTGTTAATGCTATAAATAATGCTAGAGCAGGTAAAGTTCCAGGTTTAGATGCAGGTAATATTTTTTATGAAAAGCCTTACATACCTTCAGATGTAATATATGAAACAGATGCTAGCACAGGTGTTCTAACACTTGATGAAGACGATTCAGATTTATATCCTCAAGGGGTAGCTGTTTATAATTTTAGAACAAAAAAATGGTATAATGTACAAGGGCAAACTCTAGTTCCAATTGGGGGATAGTAAATGGCCGAAGAGAGAAATTTTTTAGAAAAGTTTATATTTCCTACGGAAAAGGAACAAAAAGCTTTTAAAAAAAAACAAGATAAAGCTAAAGTTATAACTGAATCCCTTGAAGAAGAAGGTTTATTTAAAACACTTCAAAGACAGAAAGAAGAAGAAGCATTAGACCAAGGTGTACCTGAATCAGAGGTACGAAAAATGGCATCGGACTTTGATAAAAAAGCTATCATGCCTAAGATAGAAAAATTCATTAAGGATCCCTTTGATACTACAGTAGATACTGTTAAAGAAGTTTTTAGAAAAGAACCTAAAGCTAAAGAAGTACCTAGAGACTTAGGACTACCCCCAGAATCAGAAAACGAGATATCAACTTCAGACTCAATTGGAGCTGCCATTAATAGTGGTTTAATTCAAATACCTGTAGGACTAGTTAACTTTGGAACTCTTATGTATGACGCAATGCAAGAAGAAGGAATTCCTATTGAACAAAGCGCAACTTTTAAATTTAATAATGCTTTCGAACAAAGTTATATAGGAATGATCCAAGGACAATCTTCTGAAGATGCTAGAGAAACAGCTGTAGGTAGAATAACCGAAGCATTAGTATCATTATATGGTGCCGGTAAAATAGCAGGTAAGACAACGGTACCTGTAGTAGCTTGGGCATCTAAAAAAGCTAGACAACTTGCACCTAAATTAGTTCAAGCTATTAAAGGTGGTAAATATGTAAGCACTACTAAGAATACAAAAAATCTTGTTGAAGGTATAAAAAAAACAGATCAACTTAATAAACTTTCTAAGTTAGATAAATTTGTTGGTATTACCGTAGGAGGTGGTGCAGGGGTTGGAATGTTTGTTGCAGATGAAGAAAGTATTGGTACATTTGGAGACTTTATTGGTTGGATACCAACTGGATTAGATAGAGATAAAAAGAAAGATGCTAAAGAGGATGCTGGAAGACAGCTACAAAACAAATTATTATTTGGTGCAGAATATGGTTTTCCAATAATTCCAGCTGTAATAGGTTTAGGAAAAATAGGTAACTTAGTTGCAACTAAAGGTCAATTTAATGCTTTCAGCGATAGTAAAGTAGTAAGATGGATTGATAGATGGATCTCACAACCTTTTAGATCTAGAAGTTTTAAAGCTCAATCTATTTTTGATTCAACTAGAAAATTAGAAGGAGATAAAGCAGCTCTTAAAGTAACTTCGGATGATTTTGTAAGAGATGTAAATGAATCTTTAAAACAAATTTCTAAAAATACACAGAAAGTTGCTACTGCAACAGACGCTACCACAGCATCAAAAATGATTTCAGAGTTTATGTTAAAAACAAAAGATGCAGTTAAAAATGGTGAAATATTTTTTAATGGTTTTAATAAAAAGGTACTTACTGATTTTACAACATCTATGAAAAAATTAGGTATAGATGACACTATTATTAATAGAGTTGTTGGCGACGTTAGTAGATTTAGAGTTACGGTTGCTAATATGAAAAGTGCAATATTAAAAGGCGGTAATATTAATAAAGGTGCAGAAGAGTTTAATACTATTATGACTGATAAAGTAAATAACTTTTTAGGTGTTGATTACAAAATAGTAGATTTTAATAAAGGAAGAATTATTAATGGTTTTAAACCTACAGCTGAAGTAAAAGACGAAGTAGCCGAAGTTATAATGAGATATAATTCATCGGGTGGTAAATCTATGAATTTAGGTGATGCTAGAAGTATTGTAGAAAATATAATTAAAAATGTTAAAATAGATCCCATAACTAAAACACCTTCATTTCCATTAGGGAAAAACGGAATTCTAGACGATAGTGGTGTTACAATAAAAAACATTGGGGAAAATATAACTCATGGTAAATTTAAACCTGATGGTAAAGGTGGTTTAATTCAAAATTTAAATGACTTAGCTGCATTTAGAAAATTATTTGGAGAATACAAAGACGCTAAAAATGTTATTGCTAATGTAATGTCAGATCTATCTGGTATATTAGCTAGAGATAATTTTTATAGCAGAATAATTAAAGATAGTGATGAAGCAATTAAAGCCACTGGAAAAGATGTAGGTATTGGTGTTGTTAGAAATACTTATGATGAAGCAAGAATAGCTTTTCCCAATAAAGAAATTATTACAAATGATAAAGGATTAAAACTTAAATCAGGTTTAAATGAAGAAATATATACTTCACCTTTAGATGGTAAGTTTACAACTAAAGAATGGGCTGAAGCAATTATTAGAGGAGATGAAATAGTTAATAGTGGTTTAACTTCAAGTGCGGCTTGGAGATATTTAAATATGTTACCTAAAGGTTTAGTACAAATTGGTAAAACAGTTTTAGGTCCATTGACTTCTGCTAGAAACATATCTTCTAACGTCGTAACAATTTTACATAATGGAAATGCATTATACTTAGCCGCCAATCCTAAGAAAGCAGCAGAATTTTTTAGAAAATCTATGGCAGCAATTCAACCTCAATTTTTATATAAAGCAACAGGTAACCCTGCATATAGAAATACTGAAGCAGGGCAACAGTTGTATAAATTTTTATTAGAAGAAGGAGTTACTAATCAAAATACAACATTTAGAGAAATACAATCTACTCTTGAGTTAATTAATAAAGTTAAACCCGATGCACCTATAGATAGTAATATAAATAGTATATTAAATTATTTAGCAAAACCCTTTAAATCTGTATTTAATGTAGCACAAGATATTTATATTGGTGGTGATGATGCCTTTAGAGTGTTTAATTTTTTAGGTGAAGCTGCTAAATTAGATGATGCTTTTACAGTTGCAATTAGAAATAAAGTTATAGATCCTAAAACAGGTAAGATAGTTGTTAAACCTACACCATTAGAAATATGGAAAGAAGCGGCTGCAGTAGTTAGAGACACTATTCCAAATTATGCTTATGTATCTGATGTTGTACAGAATGTAAGAAAATCTCCATTGGGAAATTTTGCATCATTCCCATCTGAAATTTATAGAACAGGTGGTAATAATATACAAAGAGCTGTACTTGAATCTAAAGATCCGGTTAGAGCTATTATTGGAAAAACAAGATTAACAGGTGCTGCAATGACTTATATTGCTGTACCTTATGCTGCCTATGAAACTGTTAGAGGAATGTATGGAATTTCAAGAAAAGTAGCAGGAGCCATTAGAGAGTTTGTACCCGGTTGGTCAGCTGATAATACTATATTACCTATTTATGAAAATGGTAAATATAAATACATTGATTTTAGTCATAGTTTTTTTTATGACACGATGACTGCTCCGGTAACAACTATACTATCGACTGTTGATGCAATGGATGAAGCACCTTTAATGGAAAGTTTATTTAAAGGTATGGTAAAATCAGCAGGTAACATGCTAGAACCTTTTATATCTCAATCTATTTGGACAAGTGGAATGATGGATATATATTCAAGAAAAGGTGAAGATGAAAATGGTAATAGAATTTGGAATAAAAGAGATTCAACTGGAAATAAAATTAAAGCAGGTATTGAACATTTAGCATATAAATATTCTCCGGGTAACTACCCTGCGTTAAAAAGATTATATGCTGCAGCTTTAGGAGAAAAAATAAAAGGAAATGAATATGAGCTTCCAGATGAATTAATGGGATTTTTTGGAGCTAGAAAAGTTCCATTAAACGTTGCAAAAAGTATGGAGTTTATGATAGGTGATTTTCAAGAAGCGGCGAATGATGAAAGAAACTTAATTTATAAAGATACTTTGTATGGGGATCCAGTTGAAGATAATAATAAAATTATACAACAATATATTTTTGCTAATCAACAAAGATTAGAAACATTTAATAAAATGAGAAGACAATACGACGCTGCTAAAGTTCTGGGAATGAGAAATAGAGAGATTGAGGAAATATTTGAAAGTAGAAATCAATTACCTTTGTATGAAGCAGTTAAAAAAAATAAGTTTACACCTTTTGAAGTTACAGATGGAATGAAAGACGCTTATGCAGATAAGGCTAAAGAAGATGGTATAAAAAATCCTTTGGATAGAAGTACAATTAGAATTATTGAGAAAATTCAAAGAAAACTTGAGAGACAAAGATTAAATAAAGACTTTATAATTGATCCCGAAAAATACATTAGAGAACCTAAAAAAACTTCAAGCCTTGGACTTGGAGAACTACCTGATACAGTGATGCCTAATGCTCAAGTGATACAAGCAGCAGCGGTTCAGGCTTCAGGGGCCCTAAATCAAGGATTGACTGCAACAGAAAATGCTTTATTATCAGAAGAAGAAAAACAAATTACATTAAGAAACAGAGGATTAGCATAACATGGCTGAGATAAATTATAATAATCTATATAACCAAATGGGATTGTTGGATCAAAAATTTTACGATTCAACTTTTAAAAATACTTATGATCCCGATAAATCACAAACTATGTTAGAAGGTAAATCAGGTTATAATCAAATGAAAGCAGCATATGAAGCTGAACAACAAGTCCCTAAAAAAAGTTTTATATCTTCAGCGATGAGTGCTTTAAATCCTTTTAGTGAACTGAGTGCGGCAGAAATGCCTCAAGTTCCTAATGTTAGTTTAGGTACTCCATTACCTAATTTTAATACTGGAATAACTGGTGCATCTAGTGCTATACCAAATATAAACGGTGTTCCAATGATTAATACTGGTGCAATAAATCAAAAATTACAAAACACTGATCTAGTAAGTCAAATAATTGCAGCTAATGCAAGTCAAGTTCCTCAAATTAATAATCAAATTAATAGTCAAGTTCCTTTTAATGATTACTACGGTCCAAATATAGATACTTCTTTTGGAGTTGCTAATGAAGAAGATGAAGAGCAAGGATCTTCATTTAGAAACTCATTAAGTGGAATGGGAAGAAAATTTGGTTTAAGTTCTCTAATAGGTTTAGTAACAGGTAATCCAATAATTGGTTTATTAAGTAAAGGTATTGGAGCTATAAGAGGAGGATCAAGCTTTGTAGGACCAAAAGGTTCTACGGGATATGGTAATGATTCTGCTATGAGTTTATTTAGAAGATCTAATACAGGAGCTCAATTTTTTCAAGGTTTAAGAGACAAAAGAGCCAGAGAAGATGCTGCTAAAAGAGGAGCTGCAAAACAAAAAGATTTAGCAAGAATAAATGCTATGAGAGCAATAAGCGGAAACTCCAGTAATGGTGGTGGTGGTGGTGGAAATCCCGGAACCACAACAGGTGGATCTTCAAAAGATTCTGGCACTGGTGGTTCATTCGGTACTTCATCTAATAATAATAGTAGCTTTAGCGATTACTCATAATGCCTAAAAACGTTGCTTTACAAAAAATAGAATCCCACGAAAAACTCTGTAGAATAATGCAAAAACAAACTCACGAAAAAATTAATAAATTAGAAATACAAATCGATAGGATTGAAACAATTTTAATCGGTTGCGCTGGCGCTTTACTTATAGGTATGGGTGGAATGATTACAGCATTAGTAATTAAATTATAGTTTTTTTTGGGTGGTTGATAGTTTACTATCGGGATCTTTTATGGTGGGGACTATAAAAAATAAATGTGTGGTAGTAGTTAGTTTAACGGGCTAATAAAACTAGGACTAAGAGTCCCGAACCAACTACGGTATTGCTACCAAGAACCTACCACTATCCTTAATGATCGTCTCATGTCCTATTCTGTAATTCTTTAAATCCATTCTCTAAAATCTTCATCCATAATTGCATTAGAAATATTAACTTTATTACGTAAAGCTTTTACAATTCTTTCATCAATAGTATCTTGAGCCATTATATCAATGTAAGTCATTTTTTTAGTTTGACCTATACGATCTATTCTAGCTTCTGATTGTTGGCGTTTCTCAAGGTCATAACCGTTAGAGAAATAAACCATATTACTTCCCGCAGTTAAAGTAATACCATAACCCCCTGTATGAGTAGTGCCTACAAAGAATCTACACTTATCATCTGTTTGAAATCTTTTAATATTAACAGATCTTGCATCAGTGTCTGTTGCACCATAATAATCAACAACAGATTCTTCACCATATACTTTTTTAATTTCTTTAATAATTCTTCTAACATCATGAGTATAGTGGGACCATATAATTGTTTTACCCTCAATGTTTTCAAGAACACTCATTAGTTCAGTTAATCGACTACAAGGTAAATCTTTTATAGTTCCATCATCAGCAGTGAAATGTCCACAAGTAATTTGATGAAGTCTCATTAACTGAGTCATAACCGTTGCTGAAGATTGCATTTTACCATCTAAGAAAGCTATAGCTTCTTGTTTCATTTGTGAATAAACTTTTTTCTGTTCTTTTGTAAGTTCAACATAATGTTTAACAAATGTTTTTTCAGGTAAATCTAAACAATCTTCTTTTAATATTCTTTTAGAAAATGGTTTTATCTTATCCGATAATTCACCTAGGTTTTTATAACCAACTACTATCTCAATTCTTCTACCTTGAACTTCAATTTTTTTAGTAATTGAATATCTAGATTTAAAAGTCCAAAATGAATCATGACCTAGAAGCCATGGATCAAGAAATGCACATTGAGAAAATAAATCTAATGGTGATTTAGTAACAGGAGATCCGGTTAAAATACGTCTGTATTTTGCATGGTGTCTTAGTTCTACTATATTTTTAGTTCTGTTAGATGTTGGAGTTTTAATTGTAGTAGATTCATCAATTGCCATCATCGTTTTATGACAAGATAAGAATTTAGCTGCAAATTCTGCACCATCTCCAGCAGAAAAAGATTCTACATTCATAAGAAGAATGTGAAAATCAGTTCCAGTTTTAAATAAAGTATTTAATAATTCTTGTTGTTTTTTAGATTTGTCAGATGTTTTCCAAAGAACAACTTTCTTTTCTATGTGATCTGGTAAATGAATTGGTATTTCAGAATCAAACCAGTTTTTATAAACACCTTTAGGCGCTATTAATAATAATCCATTAATTAAACCTCTGTCATATAAAACAGCTGCATTATCTAATAATACTTTAGATTTACCTGTTCCCATTTCCATAAAATAGGCAAAGTTTTCTTTATCCCAAGAAGCTTCTAATGCATCCATTTGATGATCAAATGGTTTAGTTTTGAACTTATAATTTTTAATATCCATAATATACTTTACTTTTCTTTCTAATAACTATAATAATACTTTAAAATAAAAAGTCAATGAGCAAAGTTTATTTAACACAAGAGATACCTGTCGATAGAGACACTGGACAACCAAAATACAATGTATTAGGTGCTCAAAAGTATGGCGACATAGTGACGCTGCTTCCTATGTATTCACAAATTATACTATCTCCTGGTCCATTAATTATAAAACTTAAAGGTTTATTAAAAGATTTTACTACTGACGATTATTTACTACTCTCAGGCGATCCCGCAATCATTGGAGTTGTATGTTCAGTTTGTTCAGATATTACAAACGGTAAATACAAGCTATTAAAATGGGACCGTCAAGAAAAAACTTATTATCCAATAGATATAAATATTTTTCAAAATTAGACTTGACTTTTAATTAAAAGTTATTATTATCCTATGTATGAAAGTTAAACAGATAACCAATAGGAATAATATATGTTAATAGATATGCGTAAAGATGCACCAGATCAGGCAAACACTGTTGATCCAGACAAACTATCAACTGAGGTTGAAAAGTTAAGATCCATTCAAAATGAAATTAAATCTTTCGAAGATAAAATAAAAGATTTAAAAGAAGATGAGAAACATTTCAGTTGTATTGTAATTCCAAAGTTAATGGAAGACATGAATTTAAAAAGTTTAAAACTAAAAGATGGTTCAGAGTTAACTATCAAAGATGTTTATTTTGCCTCACTAAAAGCTGATAAAAAAGCTGAAGGCATACACTGGCTTCGAGACAATGGCTTAGGTGATATTGTAAAAAATAATATTACAGTAACATTTGGCCAAGGCGAAGATAACAAGGCTGTCGATTACGCTAGCCTTGCGAGGCAGCGTGGCTATGAACCTATCCAAGAGGAGAAAGTTCACCACGCTTCACTCACAGTAGTTATGAAGGAATGGAAAGACAAAGGTCAAGAAATTCCGGAAGAACTATTCAATACGTTGGATGGAAGTCGAACGTATTTTAAAAATAAAAAATAAATAATAACTCAATAAGGAGATATAACTATGGCTGATACAAATGCTATGACGAAGAAAGATAATGCAGGTGCATTGTCTACAATCAATCTTAGAAGCGATTCTGGGAGAGGTTCTGAAGAAATAAAATCGGATGATATGTCAACACCGATTTTGAAAATCCTACACCAACTATCACCGGAGTGTAATGCGACTAATGCAAAATATGTTGAAGGTTCAAAACCTGGAATGATATTTGCTAAAGGTCTCGGTACACTAGTAGATGGTACTAAAGGAGTGGATGTTTTAATTTGCCATGTGCAAACAAGATATCCAGAATGGCAAGAAATGGGAGACACAGCTTCTCCGCCTGTAACAACACACTTATCTATTCCAAGTGATGCACAGGAAGAAAGAAATGGTAAGTGGAGATTATCAAATGGTAACTACATAGAAAAGACCGCATATTTTTATGTGATTGTTTTAGGTGATGAGCCTAGACCTGCAGTTATTACTATGAGATCTTCTAACTTAACAGCTGCCAGAGAATTAAATCAGTTGATTAAAAATCTTAGATTTAAGGATGACAAAGGCATTTATAATCCAGCAGCATATGCAGCAGTTTATAATTTAAAAACTGTTGGTAAAGTTGCAGGAAGTAAAAGCTGGCATGTTTACAAACCCTCTATGAATAGAGCGTTAGATATATCTAAGAAAGATGACGCTGACTTATACGTAATGGCACAGGAACTACAAAAAACTGTGTCTAAGGGTTCTGCTAAACCCGAGTATGAGAAGAAGGTGGAATTTAAAACTGAGGACATTGTATAATTCACTAAGTGAATACTTCGAAGGTTGGGCGGCTACGGGAGACTGTAGCTGCCCATATAATAAAAGAATAAGGAATAGATATGAAAGATTTTACAAGATATTTTACAGGTTTACAAAGAGACTTTGGTTTCTGTAACATTAATAAAGGTTACAAGGATCCAGAAACAGGAAAGATAAAATTTAACAATGGTGATTATGGTTGGGCCGGAAAACCAATTTCAGATAAAGATTACGAAGAACATATAGAAGGTATAAAATCTATAGGTATTCAACCTTGTAACGATAATGGTTATGCAAGTTTTGGTGCAATAGATATTGATCCTAAAATATATAAAAACTTTGATGTAAAATTTTATTTAGATATTATTCAAGAAAAAGAATTACCTTTAATACCTATTAAATCAAAAAGTAACGGATTACATTTATATGTATTTACAGAAGAACCTGTTAAAGCTTTAGAGATAAAAGAATTTTTAGAACAAGTATTATTTTTATTTAATCTAACTATTAAAACAGAAATATTTCCTAAACAAACTAAACTAGGTTCTAATACTGAAGGTCAAAAGATGAATGGTAATTTTATTAACCTTCCATACTTTAATAAAATAGAAAGAGTTGCATTAAATCCAGATGGTAGTGAGATGGATTTAGATACATTTTTAAAATGTATTGAGTTAAATAAAGTTAAGGTAGAACATTTAAGAAATATAAAAAGTAAAATTATTGAGAACGAATTAAAAGGTGGTGCTGATGAATTTAATGATGGTCCACCGTGTCTTGGAATACTAACTAAAAATATTATGGTTGAAGGTAGAGATCGTTTTCTTTTTAATTATATGGTGTTTGCTAAGAAAAAATATGCAGACAACTGGAAAACAAAAGTATTAGAAGCTGCTAGAAACTATTTTAAATTTGATCAGAACTGGACAGATGATCATGTTAAACAAAAGATAAAGAGTTGGGACAAAGCAACAGCAGGACATACTTGTCATCAAGATCCAATCAATACAGTTTGTGTTAAATCAGAATGTATAAAAAGAAAATTTGGTATAGCTAGTGAAGCTAAAGCAAGTTGGCCTGTACTAGGTAACTTACAAAAGATAGACTTTAAACCAGATCCAGAATACTATTTTACGGTTGAGAGAGAAGATGGTGAGACTATTCCAATCCATGCAAAAGATGTAAATAAAATAAAAGAACAAAAAGAAATGCGTGGTTTAATTATGGCTCAAGCGGATATTCCACCTCCACCTATCAAAGGTATGGAGTTTTTTGAAATTATAAAAGCGTTGTTCTCTAACATTGATACAGTGCAACCGGCTCCAGGGACCAGGCCTCATGAGATATTACATAAACATTTAAATAATTTTGTTAATGGTTCAAAGGCTACTAACTACCATTCATTTAAAAGTGGAAACGTTTTTAAAGATGAGGTGTATGCATATTTTGTTTATGATGAGTTCTATATTTATTTAAAAGAAAGAGAATGGAGAAAAGATTCTTCAAGAACTTCTCATATGATTGAAAAATTATTTGATAAAGAAGAATTTGAAGGTCGACCTAAACCGGAGTTTAACAAAAAGAAAAGATTTCCAGGTAAAGATAAAAAAACAAATAAACCTTATCCAGGTGTAGGGGGATGTGCAATGATACCTTTATCTATTATTGAAAAAGAAGATGAAGATGTAGAAGACATTGTACACATAGAAGATCAAGAGGATATTGTTTAATGATATATAAATTTTTTGGACCACCAGGTACAGGTAAAACCCATAGACTAATATCTAGAGCTAAAGCTTATGCTAGAATGGGTACTCCTCTACATAAGATTGGTTACTTTGCATTTACTAAAAAAGCTGCATTGGAAGCTAAAAAAAGAATGCCTGCAGAAGATAAAAAACTTCCATACTTTCAAACTCTTCATTCATTTGCTTATCATCAATTAACATTAAATGAAGAAGATGTTATGCAACCTTTTCATTATGAAGAACTTGGAAAATTATTAAATGTTAAAGTTAAATACTATGACAAATATAATAAAGATGAAGTTAGTTTTTTAAATTGTGATAGTCCCTATTTTCAAATGATAGGTAAAGCTATGAATAGAGACTTAGATATTAGAGAAGAATTTGATAGAAATGAACATAATAGTAAAGAAATTAAATGGCATTTATTAAAACATATAGATGATAATTTAAAAGTTTATAAACAAAAAAGAAAACTATTAGATTTTAATGACATGATTAAAAGTTTAATTAACAAAAAAAAATTACCTAAATTTAAAGTTATATTTATAGATGAAGCTCAAGATCTATCACCTTTACAATGGCAACTGTTTGATAAATTAAAAGAATATGCTGATGATATTTATTTAGCAGGAGATGATGACCAAGCAATTTACGCATGGGCTGGAGCAGATGTTGAAAGATTTATAAAAGAACCTGCAAAAGAAACAGTGTTAAAATATTCAAAAAGAATATCTAAATCAGTTCAAGAACAATCAGAATTACCTATTGAAAAAATTAAAGGACATAGAAAAGAAAAAAAATATTATCCAAGAAATTTTGAAGGGCACACTGAAAACATAAATAACTTAGATCAAATAGATTTAACAAAAGGTAAATGGTTAATTCTAACTAGAACTATATCTAGATTAATGAAAATTAAAGATGAACTAATAAAAAGAAATTTATACTTTGAAAGCAAAAAAGGTAAAAGTTTTAAAGTAAGATTATACAAAGCCGCAATGAATTATGATTTATGGTGTAAAGGAAAAATATTAGATGAAAAAGACGTTAAAGATATTAATGAATTTATAGGTCATGAAAAATGGAATAGAGAGATTGATTGGTTTGACGCATTTGAAGAAGCAAATGAAAAAGAAAGGCTTTATATAAAAAACATGATTGATAACGGAGAAAATTTAAATGAACCTGCCAGAATATGGATATCTACTATTCATGCAGCAAAAGGTGGGGAAGAAGATAACGTAATTTTATGTCTTGATATTGGAGATAAAATAAAAAAAAGTATGTTGAAAAGCACAGAAAAACATGATGAAGAACATCGTGTTTGGTATGTGGGAATAACACGTGCCAGGAATAATCTATATAAACTAAAAGCTAACTTAAAAAGGAATGAGTATAAACTATGACACATAAAAACATTTTTGAAGGTACATTTCCACAAGATAAACAAATTGGTGGATCACATTATAAAAAATTTAAAATTCAACCCTATGAATTTATATCGCACAACGACTTGAGTTTCTTTCAAGGAAATGTTATCAAATATGTGTGTCGTTATATGAATAAAAATGGCATACAAGATTTAGAAAAAGTAATTCATTATTGTGAATTAGAAATTAAAAAGATGAAAGACACGGGTAAAAAATAATGAATACATATACTGATATTTTTGGTTTGTTAATTATAACAATATTTATGTTTGGATTGATATAATGATTATACCCACTACAGAATGGTTAACACCTACAGAATATCCTGATCTAAGAAAATATGATGAGATTGCGATTGACTTAGAAACAAGAGATCCAGATTTAAAGAGTAAGGGTTCAGGAGCCATCATTGGTAATGGTGAAGTTGTAGGTATAGCTGTAGCTGTAGAAGGTTGGAAAGGTTATTATCCAATTGCTCATGAGATTGGTCCAAACTTAGAACGTAAAAAAGTATTAGAATGGTTAAAAGATATTTGTGAATGCCCTGCTACAAAAATATTTCATAATGCAATGTATGATGTATCTTGGATTCGTCATTTAGGTATAAAAATCAATGGTTTAATCATAGATACCATGATTGCAGCATCTATTATTGATGAGAATAGATTTCAATATTCATTAAATTCTTTATCTTGGGTTTATTTAAATCAAGGTAAGAATGAAGCTCTATTAACTAAAGCTGCTAAAGAAAGAGGATTAGATCCTAAAGCAGATATGTGGAGATTACCCTCAACAGAAGTTGGTGGCTATGCAGAAAAAGATGCTGAACTAACTTTAATGTTGTGGCAAAAATTTAAGAAAATAATTATAGAAGATGATCTTCAAAATATATTTAATTTAGAGACTGATCTTTTCCCTTGCTTAGTCGACATGCGTTTTTTAGGAGTAAGAGTAGACGTTCAAAAAGCTCATATGTTGAAGACAGCATTAAGAATAAAAGAAGAAAACTTAATCCAACAGATAAAAATAGAAACTGGAATAGAAGTTCAGTTAATGGCCGCAAGAAGCATTGCCCCACTTTTTGATAAATTAAATTTACCTTATGAGCGAACTGAGAAA
>Ga0208768_1001106_pt1 | contig 15293 bp, 12 predicted proteins | sample AntAceMetag02UK1_FD_184760 | JGI IMG/M metagenome (GOLD analysis project Ga0208768, IMG submission 184760) | Saline lake microbial communities from Ace Lake, Antarctica - Antarctic Ace Lake Metagenome 02UK1 (SPAdes) (version 2) | ecosystem: Environmental > Aquatic > Non-marine Saline and...
GAAAAGGTACTACCGGACCTAAAAGCATTAGGTTTGGTAACCGCTTCAACTTGGACCGACTTTGACAAGGATGGCTGGGACGACCTTATCGTTGTAGGGGAATGGATGCCGATTAAATTTTATAAGAACAACCAAGGTGTTTTTACCGATGTATCCGATAATATGCTATCAGGGAATACGTCGGGCTGGTGGTTCGCTCTTCAAAAAGGAGATTTCGACAAGGATGGAGATGAGGATCTTTTAGTTGGCAACCTTGGTAAGAACTATAAATATCAGGCGAGCGAATCAAATCCCTTTAAAGTCTATTTAAATGATTTTGATGAAAATGAGACCTCCGATATCGTATTGAGCTATAAAAAAGATGACACGGAATTTCCGGTGCGCGGCAGACAATGCTCTTCTCAACAAATGCCAGCAATAAAAGCGAAGTTTAAAGATTATAATTCTTTTGCAAGCTCTTCGCTGAAACAGATCTATACCCCAAAAATGTTAGCCGAATCGCTTAGTTATGAAATACACTCGTTCGCCAGTATATACCTAGAAAACGACAATGGGAGGTTTGTGGCAAAACCATTGCCACAACTCGCCCAGATCTCAAGTATCAATACGTTCGTGGTCGACGACTTTAATGGAGATGGTAACCTTGATGCGGTATTGGCCGGCAACCTTTATAATTCCGAAGTGGAAACCCCACGAAACGACGCTAGTTTTGGCCTTTATCTGGAAGGAAAGGGCAATGGGGATTTCGAGGCCAAACCAATGCTGGAGTCTGGTTTAAAAATTGTGGGCGATGTCCGTGGTATGGTGGTGGTCGTTAAAAATGGCAAAAAGCACATTGTGGTGGCAAAAAATGATGATTGGTTGCAGCTCATTAAAGTAAACTAGGCCTCTAATTATAAAAACTATTCATTTAGTTGTTGTTCGGGATAAATTCCGATCAAATGGGTTCTTATGTAAAAAGAAGTCTCCAAACTGTCTTTCGCCAGTTGTGCGGTCAAGGTCTTCGATGGCATGGCAGGCATATGGCAACCTATGCAATCTTGGGTCATGGCCTGCATTTTAGAAGCTTCGGCGGCACAAGTATTTTTTTCTCCCGAATGGCATCCAATACATTTCATGTTGAAATAGTCCGTATTTCCGCGCTGATTTTTATGTGGATCATGGCAGGATGCGCAATCCATGCTGGGCGTCTGTTTAAAACATTCACTTTGGGTCAAAAGGCCATACTGATTGCCGTGTACATCTAAGGTGGCATTATTTTCTTCATAGGTGCTTTTCGAATAGTCTTCCAAATTTTCGCCGGGAAGAAAATAAAAAGGATTGCCCTGAACAGTAGTGCGTCGCCCAGAATGGCATTGTGCGCAGACATCAAGCCGCTGCTGCCTTGAAAGGGTATCGAACTTTACCACAAATCCTGCAGTTTCGCCCGTATTTTGTCTTTGATAATTTACATGTTCTAAAGAGGGGCCATGGCATTTTTCGCAGTCCACGCCGAACATTATTCGGTCCTTGAAAAATTGATTTCCGTCTCCTGAAAAATGCTTGTTCTCGGCATAGGTCACATGACATTTTAAACAGGCTTCCCGTATAGGCCTTTCTGTAAAATATTCGGGGTATCCTAGGCTGTTTATCCAAGTAGCGCTTGAACTATGATAAGAGGGTTGCAGTTGAATTAGTTTGTCATCCTGCCAAGTAAGATAGGTTTGCCCAAGGACGCCCGACCCTATTACAATATCGAACTTTTTTGGGGGTATGTCAATGTTCCTGTTCTTGATTTTGGTATGCTGGTAAAAAGCCCCGTTTTCATTTAGCATGGTAAACACAACGTCCTTAAGATCTAAGATGTTGGAACCTTTTTGAAAACTGGCCTTGATAGTTTGGCCGTCCGCTAATTTAGAAGTGTTAAAGTGCGCCGTTTCAACATGGGTTTTAAATAGCTCGGCATGGCACTCGGAACAGGAGATCGAACCTGCGTAAGACGCCATATAGTTTTGAGTCGCCGAGACAGGCGACTCATAGTAATCCATAGCCATGGGCTTATATTTAAAATAATAGATGATGCCTCCCATGAATAGGACTACAAGAAAAATAAGTATGGTTATGATGGTCTTTTTGCTCATAATAGCATTCGAATACTTCATTATATGTATGATATACCTCGACCGAAAAAAGCGGTCTTTAAGGCTTGCCGTTTCATTTTCAGTTATTGCTGCCCTAGTGTTTTACAAAATGGCCTGGTTAAACAAAAACAATCTATTGAAAACCGAATTGTGTAAGGATACCCGTACTTAAAAATACGAAAGATTGGCCTGTTATGCCCGATTAAGTTTTATAGTTTTTAAAGAGTTAGCGTTTCAAGGTAAAATGCCCTGTCACCTTTTGCTGATTGTTGAAGGTAGCACGGAACCAATAATCGGAAGAAGGCATCTGTTGCCCATTAAAGGTCCCGTCCCAACCTAGGGAATCGGGTTCCATTTCTATCATTAAATTTCCGTACCGATTAAAAATATAGATTATTTTCAACGTAACCCCAAAATTTTCGGGAGGCGGCATATACTGCCAATAATCATTATGGCCATCCCCATTAGGTGTAAAAAAGTTTGGAAAATCTTCGGATCCTATGTCCCTGTCCACGCTTCTTTGAGTAATTCCACAACCATTTTTATCTCGCACATATGCGGTATGACCTCCTTGGGAGACGTCCTCAAAAAGCGGGCTATTTTGGTAGGGGCCGTTTTCGTCATCCAAGGCATATTCATAATTGCCATTGCCACTTACGTAAATCACAACTTGCCGTTGACCCAAAACCAATTCCCTATCTATTCTATCTATGGTTGCCGTCTCGGAAGCAACAATAGTTACCAATTGGGTATTGGTACATTCCCAAGCGATACCTAGGTGACTGACAGTATTGTAAGTCTCTAAAATGTATTTTCCGGGTTCAAGAATGGCAGCGCTGCGTTCCTCTGAAATTAAGGTTTCGGGGCCTTCTATCTTTGTTTTGTACCAGCGAAAACCTTCGGCACTATCATCACTGGATATTATATACGGAAGTTCATCACTACAAATTGCAACTAAAGAAGGAAAGTTGATGTTGGGTTTTGTTGTTCTGATTTCTCCAGTTGCTTCATCAAAAATAGGTTCGCAAACATCGAACCCTGGTCCTGTAAAAAAACTATCCTGCCTGCACGAGTCTATATTTCCATTTTTATTTATAGGCACCACCTTAATAAAGATCTGAACCCCTTGGGGAAGGTCTTCGGGCGGATCATAAGAGAGGGTATTTCCAACATTCACATTATTCAAAATATCGGCAAAATCGGCCGAGGTGCCAATTGATAATAGGTAACCAGTAGCCGTGGGCGCATATTCCCAAATGATATCGGTAACGACCGTTACATAAGACGCTTCATTGTCGGGTGCTATTAAACGGGTACAAGGAGGTCGGGTGCTGACATCTTGGGTAGTAAAGGAAATTTCAGAACAAACTTGGGGAATGGTGTTAAATTGAAGAATACTCAAACGAACAAAAATTCTAGTATTTTCAGGAAACCCTAAAGGTGCCTTATATGAATTGATGAGACCGAGAGATATATTATTGGCTAAATCAGTTCCGCCGAGCATAGTGCCAATTGAAATAAGATAGCCGTTAATACCGGTCACCGCTGGCCAATTAATGGTAGCATCGACTGGGATTTCATTGGCTCCATTTAAAGGGTAGCCGATATTGGAACAGTTTTGTGCATGCAAAGTGAGCCCAACAATAAGCATCAAAATAAAGAGTAATTTTCTTTGCATGTGAAAACAATTAAAACTTGGAATCCGTATTGTACCATTTTAATAAGTGCACCAAAAGAACCTCCATAAGAATTTAATATTCCTCCGCCCAAACAAGTTTTTCTTTTCGTTTTGCCTTTTGCTGCCTAATTCAGACAACATACTATTCCATTCAGGGTTCTTATGCAATACACATTATGATGGTTTTAAATAGTTCAGAACAATTAGATAGAAAGATAATAAAACTATTGCTTTTAGGAAACAATACCTTTAATTTTGGTCAATCTTTTGGAGCTGGAATAAAGTTGTATTTTTCTAGGATCAGCACTATTGTTCATATGTTGTTTTTCATTTGAATTTACTGTTTTTGGTACGAAGAAAAAGTACGTTCTAAATTTAACGTGGTACTGAATTCTTTATGTTGCCCTATGTCGGCGTGTATGTTCGCTTTATCATGGGATGGACTAGTGTATTGTCTAAAAACGTTTTTTAAAGAGCATGAAATTTCGGCATTGGATTTGGTATCCATTTTTTTGGAATAGCAGGTAAATGAGGAAAAGAAGCACTATTTTTGAGGCTAAAGTGGGCAACCGGAAGCTGGTGTTTTCTTCTATGGATTTATTTTCGGACTTAAATAACAGACCTATCGCAAGGCAATTGCGCCACAGTTTATTACAGTATATGGAAAGTGAGGCTTTTGCGTCAACAAAATCGGTCAGTATAGAGGATTTGAAAAAAATGCGCATACAACATAACGGAAACGATTTTTCCGCTAAAGATATTTACGATTGAAGTTATTAGGATGTTTTTTGGTTTTGATGGTTTCTTCCTGTGGAGGGGAGTCGGTTAAACCATTACACGAAAAAGCGAATATTGTATTGATCGTTGTAGATGATCTAAACGAGTAACGTAACCCTGCCAAGGAATATCCAGAAATAGCCAAACTGTTAATCGGGAATTACAATGGGACATATTGATTCCAAAAGAGTGAAGAGTAATACTAGTTTTTCTTCCGACCTTGGAAACACCTTATTGTTTTAAGACCTCCAATGTACCATGGTTAACGAGCAGTTTCATTTGGAAAATCGAAATATTAGAAAAGGAAAACAGCTTAATTCAGTATCTTTACTCAACTAAGAAAGGTAGTTTTTAACAGGGCTCCTCCGTAGCCTTCGATAATTGAAAACATTCAAATAAAAATAGGATTATGCACTCAAAGAACGCTTCCAAACTTGAAATGATAACCAAACTGGTCAACCAGTCCAATGTAGATTGGCAAAACGTACTTGCCGCGGTCGTTTCCAGTTTTGACTGTACTACTGGCACCCTCCACTTTTTAGATAAGAAAACAGACTTGTTGCAGGTAAGGGCGCATGTCGGCATTCCCGATTTTTTATTGCCTAAACTAGCTGCTATTCCAATAGGCAAAGGCATGGCCGGCATAGCCGCGGAACGAAGAAAACCTGTTGAAATGTGTAATCTACAGACCGATGATTCCGGGGTTGCCCGTCCCGCTGCCAAGGAAACCAAAGTAGAAGGCTCGGTTGCAGCACCTCTAATGCTAAATGATATTTTATACGGTGTAATTGGAGTAGGAAAACGCGTGCCCTACGATTTTACAGAAGCGGAAACCCAAGAACTCATGGCTATAGGGGAAGCTATTAGTGCGGTGATTGCATAAAGCCAAATTTTTAGGTATTGCGGTTTTTATACAAGTGGTATTGAGCTTCCTTGAGCGAACCTTCTATTATCTTGCAACAATACTCATTGGGCGTTCAAATCTAATGGTGCTGCCTCCATTTTCGTTATGTCCTGCCATAATTGCAATGACTTTACAATTGTCGGGGCTATTTGGGTAGTGTATAATTGGTTGGTATCTGAAATCTCACCTCTTGCGGATACCCCTTTACCAAAAGCAACGAGCCAAACCTCTCCTGCCCCTTTAACGTCTGATCCATGCCCTTTCCAGCTTTCTAAAGGTTGGGTGCCACGACCGTGGTCCGTGGTAATGAGGAAGAGTGTATTGTCTTTATAAAAAGGGTCGCTTTGTGTTAGGTCCCATAATTCCTTTATGAGACCGTCTGTATTTTGGGCAGAATTGAGGTAAGCGGCATAATCGCCATCGTGCGCAAAATCATCGGTTTCCCCGTAGGCGATATAAATAAGTCGGGGATGGTTTTTTTTCATGTGCTCCAACGCATAGTGGTGCGTAAAAGCATCCAAGCGTACGCTGCCCCAAGGGCTTGGAACAGCAGGTTGTAACTGGTTCAGGAATTTTTCCCGAGCTGTGAGGTCGCTTCCTTTGGCTAGTTCGAATCCTGCATTAACGGGAATCCCAGAGCGTTCTTCGTTTACGATGTAAGGAAATACATCCCAACTACCAAAAGCGGCCACTTTACCTTTATATCTTGGGTCGTTATTGGCTATTTCCAAAACGGTCCTATTGGGATTGGGAATTTTATCATTACTGGTAATAACGGCATCATCGGCTTTACCTGTTAGGATTTCGTTGTATCCTGGATAGCTGAACCACATGGTGTTCGTTAGGTCCATTTTACTTCCCAAATTCCTATTGCCGTACAATTTCCCTTGTTTTGCAACTTCTTTCCAAAAAAACGGAAAAAGTATTTCTCGCCGTTCCGTAGCACTTTCCTTCCAAAACCGCTCTTTTAGCGCTGTGGTATCACCTACAAAATCGCTATTGGCAACTAAAAGTGGATCTGCCCCGGAGAACAGTTCTTGCCAACGGAGTCCGTCCAAGGTGATCAAGACAACTTTGGTATTATCCGTTTGGGCCTTTAGTTGCAGGTTGACAAGGAGCAGCATCACGAGGAGGAAAAGACTATTTTTCATTTTGTGATTTCTATGTGATTTAAGTGAAGGTAAGGTAAGAAGGATTTCGTTTAAATCAAATTTAGCGAACTTAAAGATATGCTGTGTTGAATCGAAGGATGCCGAGAGTTCCAAAATCCCTTTTGTTGCGCTGCAAAACGTTGAAAAACAAAACGCTTATCTTACCTTTCATTTCGTAATTTTGAATGTACCATGACCATTATGAAAACCATCCGTTTGCTTCCATTTGTTTTTTATCTTGTATTGAGCCTTAGCGCTTGTAAAGAAGACCCTAAAAAAAGTATCCCCCCTATTATCGGTAACGGAACGGAAACCTTGCACGGCGAAACTTCCGATGCGGTCCAAGAAAGCCTTCCCGGCACCCGTCTTTTTGTGATTGCCCCAAACGGACTCAGCCTGCGAGAGGAAAACAAGTTGGATAGTGAAAAATTGACAGTCATGCCGCTTGGCAGCGAGGTGGTACTTTTGGAAACCTCTACAGAAACACCTCTAGAAGTGGAGTACATTAAAGGGGGTATGCACAAAATAAATTTTGAAGGGCAAGTCGGTTTTGCTTTCAGCGGGTACCTGTCGCCCGTTTTGTTGCATCAAAAAGACGAGGCTACGGAGGCCTACATCACACAGTTGAAAAACCAGTATCCCAAACTGCGCTACGAGAGCAAACCAAACAATCCCGATTTTCATGAGGGTTTCACGGATATTTTCACCTTACCTGCGGCCAGCTGGCACGAAGCGTATTATTTGGTTTCGGCCATGTGTAACATTCCAAAATCGCTTGGTTTTCCGAATCCCGTGGGACCAAACGAGACCACTATCGAGAATGCCGAAAAATCAGATACTATTTGGGACAGCGGCTTAACCGTAATGCGAGAAGCCGACCAACTTAAAAAAATAATATACTACTTCCGTACAGATGGTTTTGGCTATAGTGTGGATATCGTGCAACTGCAGGAAGGTACATTTGAAATGGTATATATAGGATTTGTGGATTGAAATTTGTGGGTGTCCCCAATTGTGTTAAAACCACCTTTCGCAATCTTACAAACCCAGGGTATTGGCACTTTGAGTAACAGTACAATTATTTAAACCGACTATTCCCGAAACAAAACCACAGGGTTAGCGAACCTTTAGGTTTCTTCAGTTCCAACACAATTGTAGGTAGGAACCTTTTTAAAGGTTAGGGATGATACTTAAGCCATCCGTCCAGAGAATTGGGAGGCGAAAGCGCATTTCCGACTTTGTGAATTTTATTGATTTACGCACGCGGCAAAAGAAGGCAAGTGGAATTGTAAACCTAGAAATCATTTGGCAGTAATTTAAATTAAAATCTTACTTTTATAGGTATATATTAAAAAAGTATGCCCTAGCCGGTATTGCAAAATAAACCGAAACCATGAAAAAACTCACATTTACCCTTCTATCTTTCCTGTTAACCGGCACTGCCTTGTTTGCGACCACCCCTTGCCCACTCTCCCCCGATGCCGAAAACGACTTTATTGGTATGTGGGGCATGGATATAGAAGGCGGCGGCGTTGCTTGGCTGAACGTACATGAAACCCAAGGATTTTTGGACGGGGAACTACTCTGGATCGGCGGTAGTGTATTACCCGTTTCCAATATTTACCTAGCAGATGACAATACCTTGATCGTAACACGTAGCGATGAAAGGGTACATGAAAAAGGGAATATGGAGAAAGAACGCACCCACATAAGGACTTGGACCTTGCGTATAACCAAAATAGGCGATGCTGTTACAGGCACCATGAGCGGGCCTTCTTGGGATGGGACTGGCGAACAAATCAATCATTTTAAAGGAAAACGGATGCCCCCAGTAGGAGCTGCTCCCGACCTAAGCACCATAAAATATGGAAAGCCCATACAACTTTTTAACGGTAAGGATACGAAAGGCTGGCGACCCATGGACCCCGAGAGGGCCAATGGCTTTAAGGTGCTCAACGGCACCCTGCAAAATGACCCCGTACAGCCCGAAAACGGAGCGCATCTCTCTTACGGAAACCTTCGTACCGAACAAGAGTTTAGTGATTTCAACCTAAAACTTGAGGTCAATGTACCCAAGGGTAATAATAGCGGGGTGTATTTGAGGGGGTTATATGAAATACAAGTGGTGGACTCTTATGGGTCAGCCCCTGATAGCCACAATATGGGCGCACTCTATAGCCGTATTACTCCAAACGAAGCCGTAGAAAAGCCGGGCGGCGAATGGCAAACTTTAGACATTACCCTGGTTGACCGCCACGTTACCGTCATCTTAAATGGCAAGAAAATTATAGACAACCAAGCGGTGGACGGCCCTACGGGAGGAGCCATGAGCTCGGATGTTTTTTCGCCAGGGCCTATTTATTTGCAGGGGGACCATGGTAATGTGGCCTACAGGAATATTGTGTTGATGCCGGTATTATAAAACTATCGGACTGGGTGCCAGACAAATCCGTAACGATATATTTAAAGTCATAACACATAATTTTAAGGTCTTACTGTATAAGGAATTGAGACCTTTCTACTTTTGAAACCTATTTGTTTTTATTGGTTTGCTACCCGAACAATAGTGCAAAAATAACCTTGGGGTTATCTTAATACTGGAATGTCCTTTTAGCTCACTTATCTCTTGCATAGGTACATCGTTTTGCAATGTTACCTCCGGGACAAAGGTCTTTCTTACCATATCGAGGCATTTTATTTCAAAAGAGACATGTCAATTCCTTAACAATTCATCACTTTAAAATTTATAAAGTACGCTGACTCACTTTAACTTCATAAATCACCATTATGCTGGTGCTGTACAATCTCCTTTGATGCTATCGAAAGTCGTTTTTCAAAGAAAAAAGGGAAATAACGTCTAAAATACTTTTAATCTATTTTGGAACACTTTATGGCAAACTAAAGGGTTTAACCATGGTAATTTAATGCGTATTTACATTTTTATTGATTAATTTTTTCGAACTTAACCCTTTAACGTAGTAATACTATTTTGAAATTTGAAAAGAAAACCGCTAATGCCCAACCTTGAACTGGTATATGAAAACAACGATTATATAGTGGTTAACAAAATGGCTGGACTTATAAGCGAAAAAAGTCCCTATGAGGAGCATTCTGTTGAGAGTCAGGTTCTTGGTCATTTTTTAAAAAACAATGGAAAGCCATATATAGGAATAATACATAGATTAGATCGCGTGACTAGTGGCGTTTTGATCTTTGCCAAGAAAAAAAGTATTCTTGTAGAATTTAATACGCTATTTAGTAGCCGTAAAGTTCAAAAAACCTATTTGGCGATTGTTAAAAACAAGCCACAAAAAAATAGAGAACGCTTGATTAATTTTCTCGTAAAAAATAACCTGGAGAAGAGAGCGGATATCGTCCAATCAAAAACAAAAGACTCCCTAGAATGTATTCTTTCCTATCAGGTTATAGACAAAAACGATTTCGGCTTTCTTTTGGAAATAAAACCCAAGACCGGTCGATTCCACCAAATAAGAGCCCAATTGGCTAATATAGGTTTGCCTATTATTGGGGATGAAAAATATGGTTCAGATCAGGAATACTTCCCATTATCTATTTGCCTTCATGCATGGAAATTATCCTATCATGTCTCCGGTTCCAATGAAATAAGGACCTTTGAAGCGCCTTTGCCAAAAAACGCTTTTTGGACATTCGACTCCATTTAAACTTTGTGCCTAAAACTTACATTCCTGAATCGGACCACAGAAAAAAACACAGTAAGCCAAATTTAAAAAAACACGCCATAAAACAAAAAAGCAGCTACATTTTACTGTAACTGCTTAATAATTAAGTGGTCCCACCTGGGCTCGAACCAGGGACCACCTGATTATGAGTCAATCTTTTTATGGTTTAATATGATTTAAAATATATATAAACATCTGTATTACAGGGCTTTTACTTATCTTTAAAATCATATTAAACCACTTGAAACCAAAAAAAGCACGCTGAAAGCACGCTGAAAAAAAGTTCTCAATAATCCCAGTTCTCTATGGCAACAATTAAGCTAACCTTCGATAAACGCACGTCTAATACAGTTATCGGAAATAAGTTCATGCTAGTTCTTCGTATCAGTCACAATAGAAAAACACGTTATATTTCTCTTAATTTACATTTAAAGGAAAATCAATTTAACCCAATAACTGGAAATATTACAGGAATCATGAACGCTGTGAGACACACAAAACGTATTCGAAAAATCTATTCCGATGTTGATTTATGGCTTGCGGAATATGAGGGAGAAATCAAAAATTGGGAAATGAATCGTCTTAAATCAGAAATCGAACAGCTATTCTTTAAGAAATCCCCGTCACGAACCATCCTTAATCATGGGGCCAAATATCTAAATCGCTTACGAATGGAGGGAAGATTTTCTACGGCCAGCTCTTATGAAGATGCCTTAAAGTCTTTGATAAAATACAGAAGGCATTTAAAAGGTATGGAAGACCTCAAAATCAAAACGCTTTATGAAATAAAGGAAGGCAAGTTGATTCCATTGGAGGAATTTAAAAATTTGGACATGGAAATAAAAGCCATCGACTATGGTTTTTCAAAAGATTTCAAAGCCTATTTGACTAACCGGTATTCTTCAAAAAACACCCCAGCAATCTTTCTCCGTAGTTTACAAGCAATCATGAACGATGCCGGAAAAACTTTTGAAGATTTAAAAGATCATAAGCCCCTATCCAATATTAAAAAGAAAAGCCATGCAAATGCACCTGCACCTATAGATTTGGAGGATATCCATAAAATCCGGACATTAGAATTAGCTCCCCACACACCTATTTGGGACAATCGTAATTATTTGCTTTTTATGTTCAATAATATGGGAATGAATTTCTTTGATATGGCTGTTTTAAAAAGATTCCAATTTACGGAGAACCGAATCAAATATTTTCGCAAGAAAACACATTATGAAGGTGATTATTTCAGTGTCCTCCAAAATGAGGAATCTTTGAAAATCGTAAATCATTATTTGTATGGGCAAGACGATAATGACTATCTCTTTCCCATTATCCCTAAAGAAACATCCCCTGAAAGGTTGTTTAAGGTTAACAAAGGGAAAATTCAAATATTCAATAAGTATGCTAAACGTATTGCCGACTTAGCTAGTATCGACAAGAAAATTACGACTTACACCCTTCGAGATACGTGGACGAATATCGGATTGGATATGGGCATCGACATCCGAAAAATCTCGTCTGGGCTCGGGCATTCAAGTGTTCAGGTTACCGAAAAACATTATGGTAAAAGTGTGTCAGAAAAAATACTTGATGAAATCAATGCGAAGATTACTAAGGTGCAAGATCTTTAAATTTAAGGCTGTCCTCTCGGCCAGCTTAATAGATAGCTATTAGCAAAATAGTCATCGACGTTTTGAATTTAAATAGATATACCCAAGCCTCTATTCTGCCCTTTATCATTCCGGAATTCCTGATAGGTATCTTTCATATGCTTCTTTACTTCGCTCCATTCTGTCCCATTGAGAATAATCACTTGGTTGTTTCTATTCTTCATATCGTGGGCATCCTCAAAATATAGAAGAGAGCGTTCCGCCATAGCGGTGTTGTCCATTTGATATTTTTCTTGATAAGCTTCCAACATTTCCTTTAAAGTATAATGTTTCAGTAATTCATATATGTCGTAGAAATCTTTCTGCGTTCCGCGGCCTACTACCGCATTTATTTTCATGGCCGCAACATCTAGGATACTTGCCAATCGGGCTCCTTCAAAATTATCTAAGGGTTCGAGAAGGGTGTGGGGAATATTGACAAAATCTGTCTTGATACCATCTATTGAACCGAAGACACCGGCCTCGGTTGCAGAAATACTCGTGAAACGCGGACCAAATGAATCCTTTAGCTTAGCATTGACCACATTTGAATAGGAGATATCAAAATCGCGCTCACAGAAAAGATCCAAATCTACAGAATGGCGATGATCAAAGCGCAGGGCAAGATTCGTACCTCCGGCAAGATAATGGCCCGTAAGGAAATCAGCTTGCATTAGTTCCAAGAGTAATGTGCGTTGCCCTTCCTCGACCGCCTTCAAAGTGAAATGGTTTTATAAAAATTGAGGGTTTTTTTTGATACGCCCCTAGTGTTCTCCAATGCGGAAATAATCTCCGGCTGGCTGTAGGCTTCTTCAATATAGGCAATTTCCATATCTGTGCCGCGTTCAAGTACCCTCACGATAATAAAATCCCTGTCTTTGAATATATCCAGAAAATTCAAATCTACATCCCAAAAAGTGACCGGATTTAAGAGTTTGATATGTAGTTCTTTCTTGTTCAAAATTTCTGCGTTATAAGTACTAAATTACGCAATTTTTAAGGTAAAGGCAATTATGTCCGTTTATTTGAAAGCTGGTCTACTATTTTTCTTATTCTCCCTATCCACAGAAAAGCGCACGCCAGTGCGCAGAATTCTATAATCAAAACACATCGGTAAACACTACATCGAAAATCCTTTACCCCTGTACTTAGAATAATCCGTAAGTTCATCCTTAAAGCCATTGAACGCTTCTTCAGATTTGCGGCGTTCACCTCCCAATAGATTGCCCAAGGCATAGACACCTTTTCGAAGGAGCTGTGCCTGCTTCCTGTCCACCTGTATTTTGGCTACGCTATTCAGGGCTTCTTTCAGTCCGTTGTCCATATGGCGTTCCAACAGTTCCAATGGGAGATTTGGCCTGACCCCGTCCAATACAAAAAGATAGGCAGCCTTCTTATATTGGCCACTCTCAATCAAATACGTTGACCAAAGGTTTTTCAGGCCGTCCCGCCCTTTGTTTCCGATATCCTCCAAGATTATCGTTTGATTTTTCATGGTCTTGCTAAGGTCTTTCGACGATTCCAGATAGGCCTGTGTTTTTGCTGTAAGCGGAACGCTTACTGGATACTTCGAATATATCGAGCTAATATAGAGCCTATCCTCCTTCATTTCAAAATAGAAACCCTTGGCGTTGAAAAATCCGATAAAGTCGCTAGGGGATTTCTCGAAGGATACCTGCATACGCTGGGCATCTTTGTAGTAGGCTTTCAGGCTCAGGCGTTCAAATCGCTGCCTATATTTCGGTACCATGGCATCATAGACCTTAGGAAATAGCAACGGTAGGAATATTGCCGTTTGACTTAGACCGATTTCCTTTTCGGATCTGTCGTTCAACAGTCCGTCCAAAAGCTTTTCATTCTCCCTGATAAATCCTTTGGAGGCATAAAGTTTCATTTTTTCGGGCATTGGTAGGCTACCCAAATCCAGTTTTATTCCATGGCGATTCGAGTTTGTATAGCTTATCCTGCCGTTTTCGTATTTGGTGCCAAGGCTTGTCAATAGTTCAAAAAGTGTTTCCTTTTGTTCCGGTGCGTCGAACAGTCCTTTCTGAATGGAATCCTCCATAAGTTCTGCCTTCGTATTTAATTCCCGTTCCTCTTTTAGCGATTCGGTAATATAAAGCTTGTCCTTCGTTCCGTCGAATTGATTCTGCAATAGCTTGCCCAATTTCCGGTTATCCGTATTCAGGTATTTCTTGAGGAAAAGAAAACGTTCCGATTTGACCATTTCGGCTGCTATTTCCGTTATAGGAGTTCTGTCGATATGTTCCGAAAAAAGGATGTTGCTCCTTGAACTTTGATAACTGCTTTGGTAGGCCTCCTTTATACACCTTTGGAGTTCCAGTTGCAGCTGTTCGCTTTGCGCATACATCTGGGTGTAATCGCTTTCGAACAGTTCCTTGTTTTGTTGGATGCTTATAATGTTCGCTATTTCCTCGCTTTTGAGAACATAGCCGGATTTGTCATGGATGGTGAAATTGATGGCCTCTCCCAGTTCATCGTAATCGACCCTGCAATCCAATTTTTGATAGGCTTTCAGGATATCGGTAAGGTGTTCGGGATGTATCGTTTTAAAAAGTCCATAGGTAGTCCGTAGTTGCTTTTCAAGCCGCTTCTTTACCATCGGCAACAGCTTTGATTTCTTGTTCCCTTCAAAGACCTTTTGCAGTTTTGGGCCGCTCAATTGAGGATGTACGGTATAGCCGTTGATGAATCTTGAGCGATACCCGTCCTTTATGGAGATACCGTAGGACACTCCTATCCTTCCATTATAGTTCACGGTCTTTAATTCAATATGATGATTTTTAAGATGTTCCGCAAGTTCCTTAAAACTACGTGCCTTATACTTTTGAAGCGTGTTGTTCACGATGTCCTGTATATAGAACCTGACCCCGTTGCTGTCCTCTTTTTGGAACTTGGGCATTTCGTAAACAGGTAGTTCCTTTTTCTGTTTTGTATCGGGCGATGGCGAGAGCCCGAACTGCTTTTCAAGATACTTCTGGGTCGCTATACTTCTTCTGATATCATTGGAGAGGTTTATCTGCAAACAGTCTTCCTTGATGGTCGAGGATACGATATGGACATGCTCGTGCTTAGTGTCGTGATGGCGTACCACGATAAAGGGCTGTTCGCCATAACCCATATGTTCCATATAGGCTTTGGAGAGTTCAAAAAAGTCGGTGTCGTCCAAATGCTCGCCACGGGGAAGGTTAAGAGAGGCATGTAGGTAACGCTTTTCGGTATCGTGACGGTTGCCCAAGAAATGTAGAACCCTTCCAAAAAACTTGGTGTCGGTATCCGTATCGGAATAGGTATT
>Ga0208768_1001116_pt1 | contig 15212 bp, 21 predicted proteins | sample AntAceMetag02UK1_FD_184760 | JGI IMG/M metagenome (GOLD analysis project Ga0208768, IMG submission 184760) | Saline lake microbial communities from Ace Lake, Antarctica - Antarctic Ace Lake Metagenome 02UK1 (SPAdes) (version 2) | ecosystem: Environmental > Aquatic > Non-marine Saline and...
TGTTGAGCTTGTCGGGCTCGTTCCTGTGTTTGTTCTCAGGATCCAATGAATCTTTCTTTGTTGTTATTACTGGCCATTTTATTGACCATTCTCCGTTAAATTCTACCCATCGTTTTCCATCTGGGTCCGTGTCCGGCTTTATCGCATCCTCTGGACACTCTGGTTCACATACTCCACAGTCTATACACTCGTCTGGGTTTATGACCAACATGTTCTCGCCCTCGTAAAAACAGTCCACTGGACACACCTCAACACAGTCCGTGTGCTTACACATTATACAATCGTCGTTGACCGTGTATGTCATTATAAATTTTTCAGTGATTGTAACTTGTCTTCCGCTGATGCCAGTGCTTCAAGTTTCTTCTCGGCAGTGATCACATAGTCGATGTGTTCCGCGACACCGATGGGATTTGCCAGGAATACCCTCAGGTCTGCTTTTGCAACTTGTATGTCACCTTCTAGTTTCTTTACTAGTGCTTCTTTTATCATATTTTTCCTTTTCTTATATTGTAAACTAATTTACTTATTTGTCAACATCTGATAAGAAACTTGTGATTGCTTGATCGTTTTCATAAAACGGCAGTAAATTGAATAGATTGCTATCTGGTATTCTGTGCGAATGTAAAGATTGCCCGGACAAAAAATGGCCTTTAGGTATCTTGCCACATATAGACATAGAATGTGTGTCTATAGACAACAGTTCACACCATTTTATTTGCAAATCTTTTAGGCTATCCCTAACATGGTAATAGCCAAAATGTTCTAGATATTTTTTTGTTATGTAGAATCCAACATTATTTCCTAGAGGATACGTATTAAATCTTTTCAATACTGGGTTACGCCAAAAACATACTCCACCTTTGATGCCACTCATTGGAAGCACCTTACTCATACTTTGTGTTATGACCTGAACACAATCTGTATGTTTTAAATCTCCTTTTAAAGTCGATAGTGGTAACCATATCAAATCTATCATAACTGGAACATCTAGCTCACAACATCTCTTTAGAATTGTGTCCATGTTCTTTTTATACTGAAATGTTTCAAAGAAAGGAACAGACAAGATTAGTGTGTCTCCTTCCTGTATATCGTTAACATCATTTATGTGTGTATCTATTATTTCCTGGAAGTACCAGAAATCGTTTTTAAATATGACAGGTCTTTTATTTTTGTGTATATTGAGAAATTCTAAGGCAGTATGTACAGTTGTTGATAATGGATAGGGTTTGAACTCTTTCCAGGCAATTCCAAGATTGGGCAATAGCTTTGTATCGAACTCGAAATCCATTTGGTTAACTTTGAAAAGATTTAGTTCGAGATTTTCAAGCCAGTGTATAATATCTTGTGACTGCGGTGCTCGTACACCAAATTGTATGCCTGATACTCTCGAATGTAGTTCCATTATGGAATCGTCTTTTGGTTTCTGATAATCAAAACCACCTCTCTTCTTGTAATTGTCTAATTCGTTTTTAGCAATTAGCCATTTTATCTTGAAATATATTTCCTTATCCAACATATTTTTCCATGTCCTTATCTATCTTTTTAAGGTCATCGAACTGTTGCCAATGTAAGTTATCATGAACCTGTTGCCATTCCGGTATTACAGATTTTATAGATGATCTCCATTCTCTGTCTAACTCGTTTATTAAATTTAATGAATCTGCTGTTGGTTGTCCTTCCAGTGCTTGTTTGTATTCGTCTGCTACTCTCAGTTTTAATTGATGAGGTAAGTTATATGGTGCCAACTCTTCGGGAGTTTTTAACATCTCGGGTTCTAGCATCTCATAGGAATTTTCATCGCACCATTGCTTCAGCTTTGTGATACTTAAAATGTTTAACACGTGAAGACAAGGCTTAATTGCAAATTTGATATTGTTTGTTTTTAATGTACTAATTGTTTTTTCAATATCTAGCCATTCTATGCCCGGTCTTATATACTCTTGTAATGGGCCAACTGCATCAATCTTGAGATGCACTACTACGTTCTGAAATTTTTTGATCAGTGCGGAATCAATTTTTGATCCGTTTGTTTCTATTATTATCAGTGCTTGTTTATTGGCTTCTTCTAGATAATTTTCTATCTTATTTTTGAAGAAAGGTTCTCCGCCGTGCATCCTAACCGCTGTTGCATCTTTGATCTTATCTTTTATTAGTAGATCCTGATACTTTGCTCTTGCTGAAACATTTGTTTTTTGTTTGCTCCACCTACAAGGAGCATTATCCTGCTCGAAAAATATTTCTAAAGTATCCATACAAATTACTCACTATCAAGTTTTGCTTTCAGATCGCTAAATCCACCTATGTGTTGTTCATCTAACCAAATCTGTGGCATTGTCTTTGCATTGGGCACAAGCTCTAGCAGATCTTGTATCTTGTAACCTTCGGCTATGTTCTTCTCTTCGTACTCTATGCCTTTTGTTCTTAATAATTGTTTTGCCGATTCACACTGTGAACAGGCTGGCTTACTCCATACTACTGCTTTCATTTGTCATCTCCTAACTGTTGTTTAACTCTAACCCAACCATAAAAGATCAAGTCATACCATAATAAGTTTATTATAAAGCCAAATTTCGTGAATTGCAATCCTAATACGTATCCTGGTAGAAAGAACATGACCACCCACAGGGTGAAAAGGTATCTCCTCACGTACTGGTGTGGTATTGTCCACAGTAGCCAGTTGCTGATCATACCGTGTCTTCGCCGAATATCGGTTTCCTCTTGTAATTATCCACCCTGTCCAGCAGTCTCTTTATCTTTGGTATCCTCCTGGTGCCTATGCCGTGTAGCATGACTTTCGCAACGGGTTTGAACAGCCATGGCCATGTGACCAGTCTCCGTGTGTTGGTGTGGAACGCCTGTATGGCGTCGAAGCAGTCCCTCGCTTCTGGCATGAATTCGTCCAGCATGACGGGATCCTCGGAAAGCCTCAACAGTATCGTGTTGAATCTGGCTGTGGCGTAGTCCAACGTGCCAACGTACTTGTCGATGGCTCCCGGTACTGCGTTCTGCACGAACTCGATCACTTCCTTGTTCGCCCGGACGTAATCGTTGACGTACATTATTGCTTCTTGACTTTGACCTGCAACGGATAGTTCTCCTGTCTCGCCAGCAGTGTTGCTTCGATGCCTTTTTGTTCTGCGACTTCGTGTGTGTAAGTGCCGACCACGCCCTGTCCGTCTGTGTGTACTCGGGTCATTATGGCTTCAGCTTGTTCTTGTGTTTTAGAAAAGATCTGTTTCAGCACCCTGACAACGAATTCCGTCGTCGTGATGTTGTCGTTCAGGAATATAACATCGTACATTCCAGGTTCTTCCAGTTTGATTTTTTCTTTTGTTAGTGTTTGTATATCTGTCATTTCCATACTCTTATTATAGCATATCTAGTATTAATGTCAATTGGTTGGGGTGGCCAATTACCACCCCATCCATTCTGCTTTACTTGATATCGATAAGTTTTGCTTTTTTGTGCTCTGGGATTATCCTCTCCAGGCTCACTTTAAGTAAACCATCTTTCAGTTCCGCACCCTTGACCTCAACGTCGTTCGCGATGGTGAATGATCTAGTGAACATCCTCTTCGAGATGCCTCTGTGTATCACTCCCTCGTCGTAACTTTCAACTTCTTCTTTGGGGTCTTTGTTTGGTTTTGATTTCACAGTGAGTGTGTTTTCTTTGTACTCAACCATGATGTCATCCTTACCAAATCCCGCCAGTGCAAGTTCAACGTCGTAGGTGTTCTCACCGGTCTTCACTATGTTGTATGGTGGGAAGTTCGCGACTGTTCCTTTCTCGAAGAAACGGTCCTCCATCATGTATTCCAGTTGATCGAACACATTGTCGAACCCCACGGTCAGTGGTCTTAGGTTGTTAAAAATAGATAGATTGTTTTTCATGTGCTTTCCTCCTTTTAAGTTTAAGCGAGTTAGTAATAATGAAGATCCTATCTAAAGCAATCTTCAAGTTTATTTATTATAACATATATGCACTATACGTCAAATTACGAGTGTGTTTGGTAAGATTATTATCTACGGTTTGAACGGCCTATGAACACGTTGTCATTACGTTCACGTTGTAATTTCCTAAGCACCTTCCTACGTTCCTTGTTCTTCTCCACCCTGATCTCCGAGGGCTTCCTGTAGGTGTTGCTGTTCTTGATCTGGTCTATGAAGTTGTCTTCCTTGATGTCCCTCTTGATCTTGCGGTATGCCCTGATGGCGTCCTCTCCTGGGCGTACTTCCACGTAGTATCCTCTGAACCCGAAAGGCCTCTCTGTCTTCTTGAATCTTGGTTTGCTGTCCGTTTTGTTTTTCTGGTATTCCATTCGTTTTTATCTTTTACCTAGTTTTGTGTTTTTGTTGTTCCGTTCGCTTTTTTAAATACTAACACAGGATCCGCTCCCCTGTCAACCACATCATTAGTTATCTGGATCTTGCTGACTCCCCGGTTCCTCATCTCCTCCGCGTCAAACTGGTATGGCAGGACCACCGTGTCCACTACGTTTTTCAGCCCCCTGGCGTTGGTGCCCAACTCTTTTGCCTTCCGGGCTATGCTCTGCTTGGCATCTTTGGTAAACTCAATGTCTATGTTGTCCAGTCCAAACAGGTACTTGGTCTGTTTTAGTATGGCGTTCCGGGGTTCCGTCAGTATCCGGATCAACTGTGACTCGTCCAAGGGATCTATGTTGGTTATCATGGAGAACCTACCCACGAACTCTGGTATCAGTCCGTACTTGATCAGGTCCTCTGGTTGCACCTCGGACAGGTAGTTCTTCTCGTCCTGTTCCTGCAGTTTGGTCCCGAATCCCATGCCACTTGATGATTTCCTGCTTCTTATCTGTTTCTCCAGTTCTGTGAATGCCCCTCCCACTATGAACAAGATGTTGGTGGTGTCTATGGTTATGGTCTGTTGGTCAGGATGTTTCCTGCCTCCGTGTGGTGGTACCCTGCACTCCGTTCCTTCCACGATCTTGAGCAGGCCCTGTTGTACACCCTCCCCTGACACGTCTCTGGTCAGCGATGTGTTCTCGCCCTTACGACATATCTTGTCTATCTCGTCTATGAATATTATTCCCTTCTGTGTCTTCTCTATGTCACCATCTGAGTTGGCATACAGTTTCTGCACCACGTTCTCCACATCATCACCCACGTATCCTGATTCAGTCAGTGTGGTTGCGTCCGCGATCGCGAATGGTACGTCTAGATATTTTGCTATTGTTTTCGCCATCAGCGTCTTGCCCGCTCCCGTGGCACCCAGCACCATGACGTTTGATTTGTCTAGGTCGAAGTCTATTGGTGGCTGTGTTATCCTCTTGTAGTGATTAGATACTGCAACACTCAGCACGGTCTTCGCGGCGTCTTGTCCTATCACGTATTGGTCTAGGTGTTCTTTGATCGCTACAGGGTTCAGTATCTGCTTGTCACCTGCGTACAGTTTCTCCTTGCGTGCCTTGACCACGTCCTCGTCCAGTATCTCCACGCACAGTTTCACACACTCGTTGCATATGGATGTCTTCTTGGCACCCACGATCATCTTCGTGACGTCCTTACGGCTCTTGCTACAGAACGAGCATATCAATGTCTCTTCTGACACTACTGGCTATCTTTGAGTTTTTTGATCTTGGGAAATAGTTCTCCCATGTTGGCGATCTTGTTTCTGTTCAGCACACCAAAAGAGGCTGAATCATCCGTGTTTGAATTCAGGAACCATGTCTTGGCCATTGTTAAAATATATCCGCTCCACACCTTCATCTGGTTTGAGCTGTAGTCCATGTTCAGGATCACCGTGGTGGATGCCCTAGCGGCATTCAGCAACCAAGTGTAGTCCCTGCCCTTCTTGTTGGGTGCCCATGACTCTAGGTATTTTTCGTATTCCGGATCTTCAGCGCCAAAAGGATCCAATGCCGAGAAGTTGTTGTCGTCCCATAGGTATATGGTCAGGTCCTCTTTGGGGAAGTACTTGTTGATCTGGTCTGCGAAGTTGTCCTTATCCTTTTTACTTAAATTAATTAAACAAAAACTCCTGTTCTGGTTCTGGAAGAAGCTTGGTGGTGTGACCATTGTGATGGTTCCCATCTTCTTACGCATTTCCAGTTTCTCACCCGTGGCCGCGTATGTGTTCTCTGCTTCCTTGTTGCCTTGTTTTTTAGTCTCGTCAGTCATTTTGATTCAATATGTCCATTATAACTTGTTGGTCCTCATCGGACAAGTCCGAAAGTTTGATATCTCTGCTGTCTAATTTAGTTATCAGGTCGTTTATCCTGGCCTCGACTCTCTGGTGGTAGTCTTCCTCCGTGGTGATCCTTTTCTTGTAGGTCTCGAATTTCGCCTGTGGTATGCTCTGCTCTACGGTAACAGATTCCGCCATCTCTGGTATGCTGTCTTGATCCTCAACTGTGTTTGGTAAGTCTGGTAATATAATTTCGTTCTTGTCAGGATCTGGTATGTCCAACTCCTTGGTCTTCTGCCATAGGGTCTGATCAGTCTGCTCCTCATTCTGAACGTACTCCTCTTTGTCTTCCATGGGTACGAATATCCTCTGACCATTTTTTATGATCATTTTTCTTTTACCTTTTATAGGTTTCGCATCGCCCTCGAATCCTTCCAACAGTTTGTCTAACTCCTCGTCAGTCATGGGTCTGTCTTCTAGGTTCGGTTGTATCATGAACTTCTCTTTCAATCCTTCCGCTGTGGTCTTCTCCACACCATCCTCTCCTTCTGATTTCAGTGCTGAACCCTTCGTTATGATCTGTGGGTTGTCTATTTCGGGATCCATTATCTGTGCTATGATGTTCCTGTTCTCTTCTGGCACGTTCTCGAACGTGGTGTCGCCACGCTGTATGTCGTCGATGATGTCCTGGAAGAACGCCATCCTACTTTCTGTTATTGGTGCCTGTGCTTCCGCTTGTTCTTTGGTCAGTGACACGTCTGCCAGGTACTGTGCCCTGTTGCTTTCGTCTCTCTCCATCTTCAATTCTCCATCACTGATGTCCTCGAACGTTCCGTTCTGGTTGTGGAATACATCAAGTATATTTTTCCTTTCTTCATCTGTCATTGCCATCGTCTCCGGCTTTGGTGGCGTTGGCTCCTGTGGCTTGATTGTCCTCATCACTAGAGGTTTAGCATTCTTAACTACATCCTTTGGTTCTTCTATCTTCGCTTCAGGTTCTATGACCTCTGTGAAGTCTGGTCTGTTCCTCTCAGGCTCCATCACTTCCTCTATCTGTTCTGAGATAGTGGGTTCTTTACGTTCTTGTGTCTGTAGTTTGCTCTGTTTCATTGACTCGTTCAATTCAGCCTGTTCCTTCTGTGTTTCTTCCAAGAAGTCCTTCGGTTCCGGCTTGTTGACTTCCACTGTGTCGTATTCATGTTCTGCTGGGTCAAACCCGTCATTGGCATTGCTTGCCGCCTTTATTATGTTTGTCTCGTTCTGTATGTCGTAACGATCGAATCTCATCTGTTGTAGTTCTTTATCTACTGCTATTTCTTCCTGCTCAATTTTTTTTTGGCCATGTAGCTCTCCAACGTGTGTCGCACTTCCGTTGTCCTGCTGTATGATCTCCACGGGTGCCTCTGCGTTGGGCTGTGGTACCTTGTTGTTGAATGCTTCCAGCTTGTCCTTCCATTCCTGCAACTGTGCAGTGGCCTTCTCCATGTTCTCCGCGGCATTGGATTTGTCCATCATCTCGTTCCATTTCAGGGTGATGTCCTCGTCATCCGGTTTCTCTAGATCCACTATGGTCTGTGGCTTGGGTTTCTCTGGTGGGAATCTTCTCATCAATGATTGGTTGGCCGCTATCAACAGCAGTACCGCAAGTGGATCAAACACAACTATCAGCATCAATATCACCCATCTGACTGCTTTGCTGGTCTCCACCTTCTCCGTCCAACCCCAGTCCACTGCCAGTGCGGCAATGTATTTGACAGGTCCAATCTCTGCTTCAAGCGTTAACATCTCTTTCTCAAGTGGTTGCTTCTCGACTATGAATGTGTCTATCCTGCCCTGTGCGTCAAATATTTTCTGTTCCGCTGTGTCTATGTCCGCGGTGTATGTGCTTTTGTTGTCCTGGGAGCCTTCTCTCATTTTTGCAATTATACTTTTTGCCTGTGCAGTCTCTGCCTTGTGATCTGCTTTTAATTCTGCTATCCTGACCTGTGCTTCTTTGATGTTGACTGCTATCAGTTCACGTTCTTCCTTCTGTGATGCTTTCAGGTCCGCGGCCGCCTTCTCCTCATTGAAGAATGATTTAGTGGTCGTCAGCACATCACTGACGTTCTTGTCCAACACCGTCAATCTGTCATTTAGGTCTCTCACCGTGTTGGTCTCGACCGTAAGTAGTGTTTTCAGATTCTGGTTGGCGTCTGCTATGATCTGCTGTTGCACTTCTATGTCGCCATCAGCAGTTCCACTGGTCCTGTCTATGGAATTCTCTAATCTATCTATGACGGCGTTCTGTCTCGCTATGGAGTTCTTCTCGCTGTCTATCTTGTCGTTTAAGATCTGTATACGTTGTATCAGTGTGTCTGATGCCAAGTTCTGTTCTAGGTGTGCCTTGGATAGGAAACCAAAGATACCCATGCTTGTTATCAAACTCAATATTATCACTGCCGTTGTCAGGTACGTCCTCAGCATGAATGGTGTGAATCGCCAGTTCCTGTACAGCCACGAGGCCGTTATCAGCTTCCCAACTTCAAGTACCCCGCCCATTATCACAACAGGTACGAAAGCACCTGGGAATATGGTCGCGAGTCCAATAACGGAGTAGAAGATCGCAACTCCTGATATGGATAGGGCTGATAGTAGTGTTAATATAGCTATAAACATTTATAAAGTGTATTTACTATAACATATTGCCAGCTTTTATGCTATTGATTTGTTTGGTAAAGTAGATCCATGTCAGAACTTTCTTACTGACTTTTTGTAAGGATATTATTGATTATTGAGAGTCGTCAGCGCCGTAGCTTAGGGCGTTGTCAGTTACCAACTGGTTCGCAGTCTGCGGAGCGAATCCTGTAACTTCCGATACCGTGATGCCTTCTAGTATCTCACCTTTTGACACTGCAAGTACTGGACCTGCTGTAACTGAATTGTTTTGATGTCCTACAATACCACTAGTTGGATTGAACACACTCATGTTCTCTGTTCTTGTTGTGTTGAGTGCGTCTGCGATCCTGTCCTTGATGAACAGTTGTCTTGAGTTGATCGCTGTAGAGTCACCTAGGTCACTTGTACCTGTGTTCGCTACTAGATTCCTGTTCTCGTAAACAAGACCAAATCCTAGTGCTGTGATTGGGTTGTCACCTGCGTCTGAACTGTAAGTTGTCACGATGTTCACAACCTTGAAGTTTGTTCTCAGTGCTAGGTTTTCCATCATCATTTTCCATCTTAGGTTTCCTCTTGAAACCAATAGTGATTGATTCAGTGTAGTTGGCTTGGTTGCGAAGTCATTGGCCACACATGGTGATACTCTTCCACCGTTGACTGTTTCTGTGTCTAGGTATCCTGATGTGTCTATTGCTACCGTGAAGTATGCGTTTTCCGGTTCTGCTGGAGATACCGCGTATAATGATTTTGGTTCAACTGTTGCCATTGTTTAAATTCCTTGTATAAACTTATTTATACGATTATTTATGTCTACAACGGCTTATTATTTGTAGAAAGACCAACTGGGTGTGCCTATGTATTTGCAGGCGTTGTTGGTGGTGTGTCGTTCCTTGCCGTTGACCTTGATGTATGCTTGGTACGTACGGCAGTATCCGCCACTGATTGGGTATGAGTGTATAACACGCACCTTGCCCGCGGCCAGACGCTCCTTGCTGTACCAACTGACTATCTTGCCGTTCTGTGTGCTTGTAAGGGCGAAGAACACCGCTGATTCGTGCATCTTCTTCTCTGTTCTATTCAGTCTAAATCTCATGAACTGTGAGCGTCTGAATAGGAAAGCAGGCATGCTGTACTTGAGATCATCTCCCAACCACTTGGGTGCTGGCATGTTTCCTATCTGTCCCTTTGTGTCTCCTGGTGTCTTGTTCCCAGCCATTGCTGTGCTTGACAGCAGTAGGCTAATCAATACTATGGTAACCTTGAACAATCTCATATTCTCCATCCATTTTGTGACAGGCTATCTGTCTCTGCGTTATTACCACTTCTCCGACCGGCATGTCCCATGTGTACATCTGACAACTAGAAGCAATGCCCATGTCAAACAAGAAATCACTTGCTCCATCATTGCACACCATCTTCTCTTCTGTGAGGTTTTCGATCACTTCCCCTTGTTCGTTCACCACCTTGATCTTGGTCACTTCCACATCACAATACTGATTCGACCAAGGTCCTCCAGCTTCTGCCTTGTTGACAAATACCAACTTAGATACAAAAATTACTAGAGCCAGGGCTATAAGATAATATACAGTTCTCATAGTCCTAGTTGTTCAGTACTTTTTCTGCGGCTTCGTCTATCGAAGTAGTGTCGATAGTCTGTGCCAGTTTCTGTTGTTTTAGCTCAGACACGATAGCATTAACATGGTCTGTACCTAATTTAACCATAACATACACTCTGTATGATTTGTTTTTAGTAGTATAGATCACTTGCTTGTCAACTTCGTAGTGTCTGACTAATGTGTCATTGATAACATTCACTATGATATCTTGAGCACCAGCAGTCACAGTCATTGACTCATTTGTACCTGCTTCGTCTTTCTTAATAGTAGATCTGTTGTTCATCTCACCATTAATTCTGTCAGCCAATTTAGCCTTTGCCAACAGTGTAGCCTTCTTCACAGCCAATTCAAGATCAGGAGAAACAGCAGATGCCGCCTCTTGATAATATTTTTTAGTTGTGTGTGGATATTTCACATACCATTTCGGAGTCTTGTTTATTACACCGTTCTTGCTCATGTCCGACTTCATCGAATATGTAGAACACTGTGCAACAAGTAGACCTGCGAAAAGTATAAGAAATAATTTGCTTATGTTTTTCATGTTTTTTCCTTATTGTTTAAATTTTGCAATCTGCTCTGATACAAAGTTAGATACACCAGCAATATTGAAGTCACTGCTGAATGCTGACCAACCATCTCCTATCATCGGATATACCGCTAGGAAGATTGCAAATAGTATTATTAGTCTAATCATGTAACAATTATAGCATGTTTTCCAAATACGTCAACTGGAGTTGATCTTGCTAGAAGTGTTTTTTTTATTGATCTTTTTAGCTATAAATCTCTAATGAAAGTCGAGAACTTCTTCTAAGTTGCTGAAGTCTTGAACATCTATCTTGTTAGATTCTAAGTTTTTCATTATGTTGTATATGATAGTTAATTCTTCCTTGCTCCTTGTTTGCGGCCAACCCAGTTTTACAGATAGCTCGTGAAGTTCTAGTCTACGTTTAATTCTTTCTTTCAATGTAAGGCTTGGATTTTTTGTGTTTACCCAACCCATGCCCAGGGCAATATCTCTGAGGCCTTGTGGTAATTTTTTAAATCTTGCTTCAAAGTCTGGATCAACGATCATCTCAACATCTCCGGGCTTTTCAATCTTTGCTGTATCTCTGAACATTCCTGTATATCCCCATCTCACCATGTGTATCACTCCCGACCTTGCATACTTCTGAAATTTATGTAAAAATTCTTTATTGTATTCGTGGTCTTCTTGTGTTTCGATAGGATAGCCAACAAACATAAGTGCAACATTTTTGATACCATAGTATGCCGACTGTTCAAAATGAAATGCTATATCCTCATTTGTGTAATTTTTACCCATGTGTTTTCTAACACGTTCACTAAAGGATTCGAATCCTGTGACAAGTAGGTTGGCACCTCCTTTGTGCATCAACTCCCAATCCTTCTCTGATTGCTCTTCTTTGGTCCTGCATATAAATTGACCCATATACTTAATTTGGTCAAAAGCACTGTCAGATTTGAGATCTATAAGTTTGTGATTCAATTGCCTGAAATGTTTCATACTTCCGTTGACAAGGCTGTCAGTAAAGTGTGTGAGATTCACACCATACTCTAACTTGTTTTTCTTAATTTCGGTGACAAGTTTTTCGGGATCTCGTATTAAGAACTTAGGCCATAGGTCAGGAACGTTACAGAAGGTGCATCTCCTCACACATCCTTTGGACATTGTCATGTACACCCCGGGCTCGTCTGTGTAGTAGTATTTTAGAGGTTCTATTGTTTCGTATGATGGTAGGGGTATTGCATCGAGATCCTTGACCATTATTGGTGGCAGGCCGTCTATGCCTGGGTATTTGTTGCCCATCAGCAATTCTTTTAATGAGTCTTCACCATCACCTGTGATGTAGTGATCTATGTAATTCTCTTCTCTCAAAAAATCTGCAATGGTCTTGTACTTGGTGTTTTTGTCCATGTTAGGCAATGACCCTGGCCAAGCACCAATGCCGTGCCCTCCTATCATTATTGTAGACTTTATCCTAGGACGTAGATACTTCACAAGTTCAAAACACGACACTGTGCTGAACCTAGAAAACACACTGATACCTATCCAGTCCGGGTTGTAATCATTTAATTGTTCCATAAATCTAGAGAAAGCATCTTCAAGTTCTTTCCTTGTATCTTTAGTCAAATCCTCTTTCTTACATCTCCAATATTCTTCTAGCTCTGCCCAAGCACCTTCGCTGACAGCACCGTTGAGGAATAGGTTAAAGTCAAAAACCTTGCAATCCCATTTTATAGATCTAATGATACTGCTCAGCAGTGCCGCGGCCGCAGGGGGCCTTTCTAGCTCCTGGCTGGGTATGTTTATAAATGCAAATTTTTTCATATTATTTTTTTTATGCTGGCTACCAGCTCTTCACAGGGATCGAGACTGCCTCTAAACTTGTTCACCCTCTCTGGATCTTTATCAAGAAACTTAATAACTTCTTTGTTTTGTTTTTTGTCGAAGTACCAATCCCAGAAATCACCTTCAAATGTGTTGAACACAAATTCTCCTGGAAAATGCCATATTAATTGACTTTTTAACTTTTCTTCTAGAGGATAATTAAGCCTGTTAGATTTATGCTGTGCAACATAACCTTTGAAATATCTAGGCCTATAATGTCCATCAGTCATAACCCAACTTTCAATTTGTATGCCTTCCACTCTGATATTAGTCAGTTGGAATGTTTGGTCCTCCACTATTGCACCATCTATCGCTTTGGTGTGCTTTTCGGTCTTGTTGTACCATTGAAATTTTATTTGATTCTGTGCTTGAGTTTGTAGGTCAAACGTGAATTTATTTCCTGAGCATTCAACCTCTTTTAAAATTTGGTCGTTGTTGTATATCCTTAACTTCGGCCATTGACCACAGAAGGTGGACTTGTATGATATCTCAAAATTTTGCATTAGATGTAGTTCTCCCACTCTGGCATAAATTTTTTGATATCTGTCTTCCAGTAGCCATCCAATCCTTTGATGAATGATTTGTAATCACTCTGTGCAGGACCTCTCACAAATTTTTTGTAGCTTTTCGGAACCTTGTCCTTGAGAGCATCTGGGAGGTTGGTTGGATGCAGTTCTTTCGGATCATATACAATGTGTTTCTGCGGATTGTGTATTTTTCTTTCGAGGCACCATTGGTCTAGTTCATGGAGATGTAGCACATTAAGAAGAGATATAGTCGATTGCACAAGGACATTAATTCCGTTGTTCCTGAATTTCTCTATATTAGATTCCAATTCGTTAAAATCACAGCCCGGTCTTATGTATTCGTGTACCTTGCCTATGCCGTCCATACTCACTATCAGCACAATTTCTTTAAAACTTTTCAGTAGCTCTACTAGTTTTTCGTTGTAGAACATTCCGTTTGTCGTAATATACATTGTCATGTGTTTGGAATGATTGTTATCTTTCAGCCAATCGAGTAGTGACATCAATCTTTTGTTATAGAAAGGTTCTCCACCCACGACATCTATGTATTCTACTTTGTCTGCGTGTAGCTTGAGAGTCTTTTCAGCGTCGAGGTCATATTTGTAAGGTTCCATGGTTTCCCAACCTAGCTTTTTGTAGACCGTGTTTACCCTGGAACTGACATTGGTCACACACATCCTACAGGCGAGATTACACAGGGCACCGACCTTGATTTTAATTTCTAGTGGTACTAGTTGTGAGTCGGGCAGTAATATCTTGTCCTTGTGTTCTTCTAGCCGAGACTTGTTTGCATTCTGTCTTATAGATTCTTTTCCTTTGCTCTCCATGTCAAAACACTTCCAACAACCTTTTGGTCTTTGGTCCTTACGGAATGTTTCTCGGATTTCTTTCAGCTCTTCGCTCTTCCAGTATGACTCTAGATCATATATCTTTTCTTTCTGCTGTTGGTACATACAGCAAGGTCCCGCAGGCAATCCTTCGTCGTATGGATTCCTGTCCATACTGATGAACGGCAAGATACAAATGTTTTTCCTATCCTTCGACATAATTTTTAGTTAGAGCTTGTGGATGAATCCCACATACGGCCTGGCCCACGCATCTAAGACATAGAGGTCAGTGTAATTGCCGACGTCACAATACTGCGGCGTTGCACAACTATTTATTCTCAAAAATCACAGGTTGTTTGAAACGTTCTGCATATCCTGTTTTTACCATTTGAAATGGGTAATCGTGTGCTTTCCAATCTTCTGGTCCACGTCTTTGTAAATTTTCTGTTGTGGTACAGTGTTTTAAATCTGAATAGTAATATCCGCACATAGTTGTACCTATTTAAATGTTTAGTTCCTACGCATCTTAGAAATTTCTTCAGCACCTTCTTTGTCCCATATGGGAACAAGGTTACTCTTGTGCATAAGTCCTATACCGATAAGTTTTCTCTCACCACTGTACACCATTGGTTCTTTCTTGGATCCTCCACTCACTGGTATCTTGTCACCCAGCTTGGGATAGTTGGGATCCGGTGTGTAGTCGGGTATGTTGTATCCCTTGAAATCTTTTGCACTTCTTCTCAATGTCTTGTCATCGAGTCCGTTTGCCTCTAGCCATTCTCTGTGCTTGGCCTGTGCCGCTCTCTTTCTTTTGGTGTCCGCCAACTTGACCCTGATGCGTTTTGGCAGTTTCATTTGTATGAATCCCATGTGTTATTATACTGTTAAGGCAGTTTGCTGTCAACTATGGCCTGTAGCACGATCTCGTGGTAATCTGGATTGGTGCTCCATGCACTCATTCTTACCATCAGCCTACGATAGTCCCACTTGCCGTCATCTATCTGATCTTCTCTTTCTT
>Ga0208768_1001118_pt1 | contig 15209 bp, 17 predicted proteins | sample AntAceMetag02UK1_FD_184760 | JGI IMG/M metagenome (GOLD analysis project Ga0208768, IMG submission 184760) | Saline lake microbial communities from Ace Lake, Antarctica - Antarctic Ace Lake Metagenome 02UK1 (SPAdes) (version 2) | ecosystem: Environmental > Aquatic > Non-marine Saline and...
GACATTTCAGTCATTTTCAGTCATTTCATCCATAATTTCAGTCGTTTTTGGTCATTTTCAGTCATTTTCATCCATAATTTCAGTCGTTTTCGGTCATTTTCAGTCATTTCCGCCATAAAATATATTAAGAATTAATCGTAGAATATAATAAATCTTACTTCAAATTCTTACCAAAATCTTAAATTAGTTTTTTTAGACTTTTTTGATAAATTCTCTAGGGTACCCCCTACGCATTTACTCCAACAAGTTACAAATCGCAATTGTACAAGGGGAAAGTGGCAATTAGGGACTGGGTTTTTCAAACCTCTGCGGCTCATAAGGATAAAACAACACATTGGCGGTTTTATTGGCGTTGTTTTTTTTTATGAAAGGTACAATAACTCAGTAACTAATTCCACCAGTCTATTTGTAATTTGTTGAGTTGGCAAGGCACAGGACTTAGTACATTATTTATTTTTCTAAAAGTTTTTTACTAAATATAAATAAACACACAGACTTGGCAAGGCACCTGACTTGTTGTAAAGGATAACCTAGTATTATTGTAAAATTATGTAGATCTTATACAAATCAATACACCTTTGTATCCGATCAAGAGAATGACTCTGACCGAACACCTTGTTGCTTGTATTTTATTTTAACAAAACGAAAATAACGGATACAAGGCAGCCTTGAACGACCATCTATCTAACTTTGTCTCAGCCGACCCCCCCCCGAACCCGTGGATAATGACTAGTGTTTTCAACATGCCTTGTGTTTCCGCCACCGATATTTTTGCTCACTACAGAATCCCGAAAATCGTGACTATTGTTGTTTTGTTCCGTCATAAATCACAAGACACTACATAATCTGGAAAATCTTGGCTATTGTTTATTTTCTTCCGCCATACCTAGCAAGACAGACCTAGTATGTTGTTATTTATTTTTTCTAAAAGTTTTTTACTCAATATAATTAAACACACAGACCTTGTTGACCTAGACTATTTTTTCTAAAAGTTATAAAGGCGGCGACTCGCTAGATTCGCAAGAAATCGGACTATTGGCAGATTCTAATATAATATGGTTGTAAAAAATACAATAGACCTGTAAATAATTTGTATCCGTTTTCTCTGAAGCTCCTTGGCAATTAACTGGTTGTTTCTTTTTATTTTACACAATGAAAAGAAAAATTATGGAGACAAAGCAGCCTTATGCGAGCCGTCTGGAGAACTGGTTACTTAATGCTATTAAATGGTTCAAATGAATACGGGTATATTTAAGCCCGTAAAGCGATCCTTTTGAACGAAAGTCGGTTTTCGCATTTGAGGGAAGCGGTCGTACTCAATTAGGTCTGGTTTAGTCGCAGCTTTACTGACCCTACCCTCTTTGCGAGCTTTTTCTACTCGTTTTTTATAGTGACGACGGTTAATTTCTGATTTGCTTAGAGTGGTCTTGGGCTTATCGGGCATCCTTGTTATATAATTATCTTAAAATTTAAGACATTTATATATTCGGTTTCAATTATCTTAAAATTTAAGACATTTATATATTCGGTTTCAATTAATTTGGATTAAAATGATTTGTATGGACTCTTGTTATAAAGACCTGTTGTATTTTTTGCGTAAAAGGGGGCTTTTGCCACACATAATGTGGTTATATTAAACCGGTCAAAAGCCCCAAAGTACGCAAAAATCGCAACAGGTCTTTATGGTATTAAAAATATTTGTATGGACTCTTGTTATAAAGACATTTCCACTTGTATTTTTTGCGTAAAAGGGGGCTTTTGCCCCACATAATGTGGTTATATTAAACCGGTCAAAAGCCCCAAAGTACGCAAAAATCGCAACAGGTCTTTATAGTTTCAATAGACGGCTCTTGATTTTTGTCGATGTTTGAGTTCATGGCTTATCACAACATTGTTTATGATATTGTTTAGAACATCGGAACATATTTCGCGGATCTCGTTCGTTTCCGTTTTTAGTGGAATAATGTCAAGTGTTGGTCGTATAAACGAATAGGGACGGGTGATTGTTTTGGTCGTCTTAATTCCGTCCGCAAATACGGTCACTTGGTCGTGCTGTAAAGCAATGGTTTTTTTGGTTGTATTCCTATTCTTGCGGACGATTAATTCGGTCGAGGTATCGGTCGGGTTGTAGAGTCGATACATGAGTGGGTTGTAGAAACACGTGCGAAATATATCAATTTTTAAAATATTGAAGCGAAATGTAACGGGTGGTGCGGGTGGTTTTTCATAGCGAATCTCCATTTCGCCAGCCTCTAGCATCTTATATTGACACAATGCGGTCAGGTCTTTTGTAGTATTGCGTGTACGAGTCGTTATTCGTTGAATGTCTGTTGCGGTCAATGGGGGTTGTTGTGACATAATCGTAGATTGGTCTGTGAATACGAGTTGACTTGATTTTTTCCACCCCTTTTTTATACCATAATCTATGAAATAGGTACTGTGTATCAGCTGGTTCGGGCTTATAACCATCACATCGTTCGGACCGGTGGTGTGTTTTGATTCATACATCACATTATAATCAATCTTTTTTAATAGGTGCTTGAAGAACGAATTGTCTTGTTGCTTGGACGATTGGATCCAAGTGTTCAGACCTGGTAGTTTAATTTTTAATTTTTGTAATATGGTTTTAAAGTCCTTGTTGGTTAGGCGGATTACTCGTGGATTTCGTAAGTGTATGTTAAAATGGACTAGTATAATATTTAGCAACTGATTCGATATTTTTGCCTCATCTTTGTCTGTAAAATTTATTTCGTATTTAAACTTGGGCTCTTCTATACCTTCGTCTTTCTTTTGTGCGACTCGTTTGAGATTGAACCTGTCTGCGTTTAGATTCTCGGTGTATCGTATTACGGGCGTCAAACTACGCGCCGCCATTAACAGCCCGAATTTATGGTCGTGTATGTATACATTCCATAACTCGTATAGGTCATAGGATCGAAGTAATTCGTTAAAAATCGTATCGTCGTGGGTTAAAGTGTCTATCCACTCGCACATGGGCTTCAGTTTCACATCGTTTCCGTCATACACCGTGCCTTCTAATCCTAGCGCCATATCGACTATTCTATTTTCTAGTGTGTCTTCGAACGATTCGGTCGACTCCATTAATCGAAAACACCGATCTACGAGTGTACTTCTATGAGGTAGATTGACCAAATGAACGAGTCGATTGGTTTTTATATACGAGGCGTCGTCGGTGGGCGGTAAGCACCATTCCATGAGTCCAGAAAGCTTTTTATTTTTTAACATATGGCGACTATGCTCTACCACATAGGCTTTTAGATTCATTAGGTCTACCTTACACCAATCGTCGTAGTAGTTTTGTTTCATAGCAGCCCTATTTTCTTTTAATTGTACACTATCGGCGGCTAGAATCGAGCAAGATGTATCGTATGTATAGTTTAACTTATGGTATTGTAAAGTATACAAAAAGTTATATACGAAATTCTTTCGGGTGTTTTCTTGATTGATTACATTAATCATTTGTAATTTTACATATGGGTCATTTAGAATTCGGTCTTCGCCTCTCGCGTGCCGATCGTTTAAGGAGTCTATAATTTCTTGCGTGACCTGATCCGATTTTAACGATAACTCGTTCATAAACCGCATGCGTGACCGCATCGATTTGGTGACTTGGTCGGGATCGGATTGTCTGCCATCGCGCTTGAATAAGGGACACGCTACCCATATATGGATTTCGTTTTTTATATAGTATCGAACACGCATCAACATTTGGACAAATTCTAATGCGTTGACGCTTCGATGAGACGATATGGCAAAGGCTTTGTCGAAATAGACCGCGTTGACGGAAATGCCTGTTGTGATTGTAGGAGAATAGATAAATAGGTCAATCTGGTGAAGCAGTATAAAGGCTTCTATATTTTCGAAGACGTCTTCGCGTTTGTACTCGGTCCCGACATGATAGGTTCCATTCGACCTGTATACAAAGATACCGTCGCGGTCAATATATAATATGACGCGTTTGGTGTAATAGGTCTCGATTAATTGGACGTACGCCTTGTTCTTTTTAAAGTCTTCGTTCTTATACATGATATTCCCTAAAATATTTAGAATATCTTGAGCGGACGACTGGGTCGCACACGCAATCACTAGTCGACCTGGCTCTTGAGCAATTTGTTTGTAATAGTCTTCGATCGTATTGGTATGAATACTAAATTGAACCGTCTGGAAAGAGACTGTGTTGTTTTTATACACCAAGGCTGTCGTTTTTAGCATATCCTGTAATAGTGTCAATTTGGCTTCGGATACATCGGCGTCCATAACCAAAATCTTTTTTGCTTTGGTCAAAATACTTCTCAACGAATCGAACGCGTCTTTGACTGGACCGGGAAACGTCTTGTGACCATAATACGAACCCAGTACCGATTCGGACTCGTCTAACAATACAAGGTCGAAACGCTTGTTGTCTAATTTTGCGATGGATTGAATGGAACACACAACCTTTTTATGGAATTTTATTGTTTTGTCTTTTTCCTGATGGGATACAAATCGTTCGGAGCAGCCCAAGGAGTCCAAGTGTTTATTAAATTCATTCGTATTGGTAGCGTTTAACGAATTGATGCTGGTTATGACCAATATACGACTATTGGATTGAATCGTTATGGCTTCTTTCAAAATGTGATGTGTCTTACCAGTCGCCCAAGCAGACTTCAATATAAACAAAGGATGGTCGGATTTAAAAAAGGCGTGTAGCTTGTGTTTGGCTTCTTCAATGTTGTTTAAAAATATAGTATGTTCGTATTCGACTATGTCCAAGTAATCGTAAAAACAATTTATTTTTAAATTTGGTCCTGTGATAAAGCCAGTCTTTAAATCCATAGAAAAATCTTGGTTGTGGTGGGTAAACCGTACAGGGTCTAGCTTGTCCGAGTTGTAAATGTGATCCAACAATACAGCCACCACCTCGTCAGAGAAATGCTTCTTTAAAAAGGTCTGTGTGCGAATCGTCGATATTCTGGGTGAACTATAATATACGTCTTGTCCTAATTTTGTATTCAATATGACATACAAAAACCGGTCATCGTCGTAATTGGACCCCGTTAACTTCGAAACATATTGTAAATTGTCTTCGTAACTAAACAATTCGTTCGCCGAGTAACGCAACCAGTCGTCCAGCGGGTAAATGTCCGGGAACTCGAATAGAATGCGCGTGATATGCTTCCAGAAGCAACCCTTGTTGGATTCAAAAATGGCTGGGTAACGAACATCTAAAAAATGAGTCACGACGCCGGTCGGGGTCAAAAAGCCGGATTGTGTTTTTTTTGGTGTCGGTTTTTGGGCGTAGGAGCACTCCAATCCGTCCTTGTATTGACCAACAAGGGTATCAAACAAGTTAAAGTCGACCTGATTGTGTTGCGTATACGCGATCAAGGGCGTGGCATTTGGTTTGTATTTTTTGGATTGATGAATACAACGGAACTGACGATTGGATGTATACACAGCCGTATCTATAGTAAAGGTCAATTGGTCGTTTATCGCGTCCATCAGCAAATGTTGTTCTTTGTAATTCATCACGACGTCATTGAATATCAAATGAACACTTTCTATGTTTCCTGATATCAATACAACCAATTCGTTTCTATCCAAGGTCTTATGTAATTCGTTTTCAACCAAGGAGGATATATTCCGCACCGCTGCGTTCAGTTCTTCAGCGGTCCAACGAATGTGGTCGATATCCATATACAACTTCCTCATTGGATTTTTTAAAAGTTCGTACAAGTGATGATCGGTAGACAAATATTGGTCTAAATTGGATTCGTCAATATTGACAACGAAGTTCTTAGAAGGTTTACCGTTTTCGTATTCGTAATCTACAGCAAACGGCATGTCCACTTCTAGAGCGACGACTTGGCTTGTATAGTCAAGCTTCATAGTCTATAGACGAAATATGTCTTTATATTAAATTATATATCGATGTTATAAACGATTTAGCCCGAACCCGCTTGATCCGACGGCAGCCGTCTTGCGTGTAATATATGGTGACGATCGCGGGGGCATGTACGAAATACACATCCGTGTCGTTACGGGCTGCGTTGGTCCGTAGGGCTTTGCCGACTAAAGGCTGACCTGTTAAGAATTTGGTATAAAAACGAACATACTCTGTCCATTGACCGTCAGAAAAAGCTTGGTTCATCTGTAGACGGTCGTGTTTTGTTAAATGATCCGATTTGGACATATATAGGAATGGAGAGGTATCTTTATATCAAAATTGATTTAAATCATGTAATAGTATAAAAACGAATGGAAGCCTATGAAGCCATGTGGTCACGAATTGAAGCAAATACATTGAACTATAGAGAAGCGTTTTGGCTCTACAAAGTGGACGGTGTGTCTGTTTCTTGTAATCTGTCTACGCGGCGGTCTGGGCTCTTTCTGGTTATTGAAAGCGATTGGACCGGTGGCTCGATATATGAAGCAAAATTTAGATCCGCTACAGATATCAAAGATTTTGTGGAGTCAGTTGGTCGTCTTCGATATGATAGGACTCGGGACCGACTCGTCGGCTGTGCGTGTCCTTCACTGGCATACGACCTATTGATGATGCTGCCTGTATCCGATAACATAACTACCTCGTACGAAGACTGTTCGGTGTGCCTCGAAACATGTAAAACAAGAACCCGTTGTGGACACAGTTTGTGCCAGGTGTGCGAGTCCAGTTTGAATCCAAAAATCTGTCCCGTATGTGGAACAAGCTACTACTATGATGTGAGATTCATAGAAGAATTCATAGAAAACGAATGAGTTCAAAAGGTATCTTTATATTAAAATTGATTTAAATAATGGAGTAGTATAAAGACCAATGGAAGCCTATGAAGCCATGTGGTCGCGAGTTGAAGAAAAGGATTTGAACTATATTGAAGGGTTTATGATCGACAAAATCGACGGCGTAGGCGTTATTTGTACTCTGTCTAAGCTAGCGTCTAGTCCTACGCTCCTCCGACTGGGTATTCAAAGCGATTGGACTGACCACTTGTTATATGAAGTAAGATTTAGATCCGCGACAGATATCAAAGATTTTATGGAGTCAGCCAGTCGCCTTCGATTTGATAGGACTCGAGACAAACTCGTCTGCTGTGCGTGTCCTTCGCTGGCGTATGACCTGTTAATGATGCTGCCTGTCTCGGATAACATAACTCTCCAGTACGAAGACTGCTCGGTGTGCCTCGAAAAATGTAAAACAACAACCAGCTGTGGTCATAGTTTATGCCAAATATGCGAGTCCAGTTTGAAACCAAAAGTATGCCCGCTATGTAGGAAGCGCTACGACCATTGTCTCCGAGACGCCATGGAAGACGAATGAGTTCAAACTATAGAACCTATTGAACTGCGATTATATTTTAGGCAACGGTTGCGGGTTGCTGGATACATTCGAGGTGGTTTTGAATAAACAATGTGAGGCGTTCCGTCCGCTTGGCTGCGAACCGATTCGCCTTAATCTGTGGTTTGTTCGCGTCATAACGAGCCCTCTCTCGTTCGTTAATCTGTGGTCTATTCGCTTGCCGCCACGCTTCATTATACTCCACATACTCCGCGCGTGTCCGCCCCATTTTTTTTATATTCACGCAATCGTTCGCACGTTGATGATAGCCCTTACGGGCATTCAACTCGTCCTTGGAATCGCACGGAAACAGTTCAATCAACTCAATCGTTGGGACGCCTATTTTAAATAACTCAAAGGAAGAGTAATATTTTTCACCATTCTCCTTCCAATGCTTGTATTTGTTTTTATGCTGTCCAATCCGCATGGATAGTCGTAGTTGAGCCGTGCTGCCGATATAGACCAAATCGTTAATGTATAACTTATAAATCTTTCCTTGTTGGTAGTCGACTGGCATATTATATTACTATGTGCGTATTGTTTATGTTTGTTTTTATATTGAATAGGAGTCTAACCAAATTAAAAATTGAAATGTAATTTTGTTATCCATTCGCCTACGATTCGCACAATGTTTATCACTATAGCGGGAGTCAATTTTCGTGTGTACGAGGACGGCGTGGTTCACCGCAAACACATAACCACGGGTCGGTGGAATGTGGTTCGCAATACTAAAAACACCAAGTGCGGGTACAATATCATTCAGATACACAAGAAATTTCAGATCACGCGGGCTAGACTGGTGATGTTCGCGTTCGATCCTCTATTCGCCGCCGACGACTGTGGCTATCTCCACCATATCGATTTGGACCGATTGAACTGTTCGTTCAGCAACTTGAAGCGGATTTACCCAAAATCCCGAACCGTGTGGATTCGCAAACTGGGTCACGCAGACGGAACGCCAAAAGGTACGCGTATATAAAAAAAATAAAGAACCTATAATTGCGACTCTATACAGAGACACGGTTGTCGTCCAGCCATCGTAAGGTACGATTGTATTTTTTTAAAATTTTCAGCAGAATATCAGAACCTTCTTTTAACGATTGACTTAAGTGTTCGGACGTATGATCTAAGGTTATTATTACGGTCTCGCCTTCGATGGTTACAAACTGAATACCAAATAAATGGCTCATAGAAATAAATAGGGTCTTGGCTCGTGGTCCGTCCCTGTCCGCGTTATAACGCCACACTAGATTCGATAGATTTGCGTTTAATCGGTTCCCGTCCGTGTGAGATATATACGCACCCTTCTCTGGGAATCCAGCCAGAAAACACCTAGCTATGACATGCGAACGCATAAACTGCTTTTTGTCAACATAAATGACATTGAATCCAGCCCCGTGATTGGGTGAATTGGGGATCTCTTTCCATCGTCCTGATTTCAGACGGCGTAAAATTATGCCTGTCGCAAATACGTCCAGAGTGGTCGACTGTATGACGAGCAGCATAATGAATACCTACTTCAATTTTAACTTCAATTTTATATATTGGAGTCAAAAAGCTTTTGACTTTCTCGGCGATCGGCGTCTTGGACGCTCTCCGCGATCCATTCGCAGATGCTTGCTCGTATTCAGATGCTTTTCAATATTCGCGTAACGCACACCAGCATCACACACATCGCAATAACATATCGAGGTGTCCTTTAAGTTGGGTGCGGTGAAGAAGAAATATTGGACACACATCGAGCACCATACATAATAATCTGTTATACTTGGATTTTTTTGGTATCTAGATAGTGGCATTGTTATAGTGTTAGATAAAAAAATCTTTATATTCTTTTTAACCTTTGAATCAAACGAGGCAGGGTTCGGGGTCGCAGACCCTGAGACGAGGCGGGGTTCGGGGTCGCAGACCCTGATATTTAAAGGAAGTCTTCGTCCTGGCTTGGTAACAGATTTGCGGCGTATTTACAAAGAGATCCGTGAAGTTCTACAAACTCGTCTTTCGTTAATACGCCTGCCAATTTTGTCTCAAAATAGACCTCTGGACATAGTTGACCGGACGCACTTCGAATAGAGACCGACCAGTCTTTACATAGGATACACTGAAATTTTAAATTCTCAAACTCGAAGCAATTGGAGACACGCCACTTAGAATGTAAGTTATACAGAATAGAATATTGTTTATTGGACAACGACTCGTCCTTGCGTTGATTGTATAATTTCGTTTTTTTAAAGTAAGCAGACAGTATGCTTAAAAGTAATTCGTTCTCAAACTTGTCGGGCGGGCACAAGAGTATCCAGACAGCTAGCTGGTGACATAATAGGGCATTCGATAGCGGCCGATTGGATTCAGTATATTCTACGCGTTGGCTCATTTTATATAGTGTGATTATAGTCTTTATATTGTATTTTTTATAAATCAGGTTTACAGCAAAGAAGTCCGGTGCCAAGTCTGTTTACCTTTTATAAAAAATAAATAATTACAAATCAACAAATCTACTGTGGCAGTTAGTTACTGAGTTATGGACCTTTCATAAAAAAAAACACCGCCAAAAAACCGCCCATGTGTTGTTTTATCCTTAGGAGCCACATAGGTTTGAAAAACCCAGTCCCTAATTGCCACATTCCCCTTGTACAATTGTGATTTGTAACTTGTTGGGGTTGAGTCTTTATATAATTCTTATATAAAGAAAAAGCGTATAATAGGTTAATGCTCCAATGTATGTCGTGCCGCTGTGTAAAGCCCGACGATTGTTTTAAGACCGAGGATCGCGTGTATAAGTCATGTCAAAAATGCCGAAATTATCAAAAAGATAACAGAGCTCGTATTGCGAGCAGACTTGACCCAACCAAAAAGAAGGAACGTATCAAGCGTTATTATGAATCTAAAAAAGCACAGAAGGTTGAACCTTTGCGAGCGCACCCCTGATTCAGTCGCTGTCGCTGTCTTCGTCTTCGTCGAAATATAATAAGGCTATACACGGATTATGCCATTCCATATGAAGACCAACATATTTTTCAATCAATTGGTTGTAGTCCTCGCTTCCCCAATAGTTGCCGTCGTAGTATAAATGAGGATTGAATTCCTCGCAGTTGATTGAGGCGAATGCCTTGCTTAGGGTTATGTCCAATATTTCTTTTGTGTCGGCTTGGTTCAAGACCCGCTCGTCGCCGTCGCTATCCTTGCCCATAAGTAATTTGAAATCGTAAAAAATATCGCTTAGGATATATTCGATCGGTCGTTGTCTTTTCATACACTATAAAGTTCTATTTATTTATCTTCAATTTTTCCGCATTTTTGGTATGTAGGGGAGTAGGCAGGTAGGTAGGTCGGGTCGGTGCGTCCCGGATGTATGGATACCAATAAAGTTCTCGTTGCCTAGCCTCTGATTTGCTCGTACACGGATAAGCTTCGATCCGCGACATCGTCCAAGACGACCAGCCGCCCTTCGCACGAATCATTTGGTATAATTTATAGTTGTATTGTTTGCCGCCTACATTTTGACAAGAACTCTTGTGGTGATATCGTGCCCCTTTAAAATCTGTGGTGGAGCCAATATAGAATTCCTTGGTCAAATTAGACACGATACTGTATATCTGTGTCTTCTGGTAGTCAGGCATGGAGTCGACAGGAGGTGTATTTAAAAATCAATTTTAAAAGCTTTGTGTTTTTTGGTTTGTTCGTGTGCTTTCATTGACGACTTTTTTAGTCGGACACCACACTTACATAGATAAGTATCGTCGACCAATTCTACTTGACATACCGCTTTGTCAAAAGGTGATGACGAACGAGGTAGAAAGTTTGGAACGGGATATTCGGTGATCGTATGCTGTCTAATATAAACCCTACTATATTTTGGATCTACGTCCATAGGTATATCGTAAGTGTGAATCGGACGGGCAAATTCTGAGGTCATAATCTGTATCACGTGTTTTCGGTCGCGGGTATTACCACACAATATCAGTAATTTTTTCGACCGTGTGATGGAGGTATAAAATATGTTCTTGTCCCCGTCGCGTAGAAAGGGGTTCTTATCGTGGAGAGCCACCAACACAACATTGTATTCTGAGCCCTGGGTCTTGTGCGCGGATTGTGCGTACGCCAGTTGAAACTCGTGAAACAAATAATTCGTGGGCTCTTCAATCGGTACACCGTCGTGTTTTTGAGTATAGATTACCCCGGTTAGTGTCTTGATTCCAAAGGTCCCGTTCGTCACTTCCACCGGAATGCGTGTACCCTTTATAGCCAATTTCGTGGCGGTTACTCGCATCACTGGGTCGTCCAAATAAATTTTACGAAACGGACCGTACGGTCGTTCTCGAATGGGGTATTTATCTTTTTGGATCGTCTCCTGGAGTCGATCGGATAACAATTGGTAGTGCTTAGACTTTATACAAAAGAAATCCTTTACTTTCCCGTAGAACCCGGTATAAAAAGAAAGGAAATCGTCTTCGTCTGAGGTTTTAAAAAAAGCCCCTTCCGACTCACCGTTGTATTCGGGCAATGTCACTGGTTCTTTGTCCACGGTTTGCTGAACAAATTTAACAATCGGGTTGTCTGCTGCTTGTCTGTTCTGTATCGTTAACACGCTTGTCTTTATACATCCCTGTAGTCCGATGAATGGACAGCCTACTTGACATACGGGTAAAATCTGTTTGGCGTCTCCCATCAATATCAGTCGGCTTGGATTTGCTCGTAATAAGGTGTGTAGTTGATCGTTGCCAATCATAGAGGCTTCGTCTACAATAATGTTATCATGGCGTTTTCGTCCCATACTCCACCGAGCGTAAGTCTGGGCTTCTGGATGTCCTTCTTTAAAATGGCGGGCAATTTTATACAGCAATAAGTTGCGTGCCTTCGCTGAAATCGTTATAAATAATACAGATTCTCCTCTTTGTCTAAACACATCCGCTACGATCATCGATAAGGTTGATTTACCACACCCTGCGTTGCCCTGTAACAAGGTTATACGATTCTCTACGGCATCGGTGATAGCTTGTTTTTGCTCATGATTCAAGGTCAACCCAAATTCTGTGTCATAATAATTAAAATCTTCTGAGTCCATTGGTTCGTAATTCTTTTGTATCATGAAAGAGCGATAAATACGATTTTCTACCTGTTTGTTATATTTAGATGCCCATAGGTCCTTCGTCGGATGCTTGATCAAGTGGGGCTGTAATTCTGTCCAAGATACCGGCAAATACTGGTCGATGGCACGACCGTCTACTTTATACGCCTCGTAGGATTGCTTTAATAGAAATAAAGTGTTATAAATAGAACAATTGGTTTGATTTAGTTCGTCGATCAATTTCTGATATAAGACAACCTTGGGTATGTTATGAACCAACGCCAGTTGCTTTTGGTGTACCAAATAAGGAACAAGCACTTTAAAGGTCAAAGGTAAAACAATGGGATGAAAATCGGATAGGGTGATCGATTCAGCCTCGTAGCCGTTTTTGTTAGGAGGCGGATTAAATTTGCGCATCAACAGACTGATTTCTTTCATAATGGTGGAGATCGCCGTCTTTTTTAGTCCTAAGAATGTTTTTAAAAAGACCGAGAAGTTATAACGGTCGTGTATACCCGGTTTTCGAGTCAAAAAATGAGCATACGTCCCTTTTAAATATAGATAGCCTTCTTTTTCCTCCAAGGCATCTACAAAGTCTTGGTCAATCGCATTTTCAGTGCCAAGACTAAGCTTGTTCATCACCTCTTCCTCTGGGGTGTACTCGTCCTCTGACTCGAATGATTCGTTCATATATATATTGGTAATTTGTCTTTATACTCCTTAAGCATTATAATATTAAGGACCCTTGTCTCGTTTATAGAATCTTTTAGAATAAAAATAAGTCCTTCCTGACAAGGCGTAATCTATCGAGGTCCAGTACCAAACCGTTTTTATGTAATAGATCCTTTGCGGGGACGCAGTTCCTGATTATGAACCAAACGACAGCGCGTAGGTTTGGTAACCTACCACATCCAATCCTTCCAAAAATAGGTGATTACACCGCGGTCGCAGTCCTTGCCGAATTAACTGCCGAATCAATACGCGGTAAGTGATGGGTCGACTGGATCGAAGGATGTATATTTTCTTTACACCGCCACAGCATCGGTCGTGAATAATATACAATACGGGTTCGTGGGAAAATACCGTGTCCAGCGGCTCGTCCAGGGATATCGTAAAAGGCGCGTCTTCGAATTCTGATTCCAGTTCTTGGTCCATTGTAATACTTTTCTTTATATAAAGACTTACTTCAATTTATAGTAATGCCAAATGATTGTTGGTCTACGATCGAGATGATTGGTCCATACGCCCTCGACGCTTTTCGTCACCATTACGCCGACGCACCACTCGATTGTTGTAAGTTGATAACCACGCAACCCGTTTTAAAATTTAAATTGTATTCGCGTTGGACGCCACCGCGTAATCAGTTGTTGGAGTTATCGAGCAAATACAGCGTGTGGATTCGAGCCACCTACGAGATCGAGTACGGGTGGATAGAGAGTGGAATGTATATTGTAAACCAAGGCGAAATACTCGTCGATTCGTCGTATCGCGATCGCACCTTTGAATATTACAATCCAAGGACACCCGATTAGTATATAAAGACTAATCGTATGATTTGAGTATGTACGGTAAAATATATCGTCTCGACCAGGGCGACTTGACCTTCCTTGGATCCACCATTAACCCTCGACTTAGACAACGCTTGGGTAACCATCGATTGGATTTTAATCGTTGGCTTAAGACCGGACTCGGTTATAACTCGTCCTTCGAATTGTTCAAAAACGGCTCACCTACTATAACCTTAATAGAGAGCGTTTGTTGTGCGTCACGCGCGGAGCTTCGGGCGAGACAAGGATATCATCAAAGCCAAATTAAAAATATCAATATCAACAGGGCGGGTGGTAATCCGAACGCGGCGGCGGAATGGCGACTGGCGCACCTCGAACAGCGCAAGACCTATATCAAAGACTGGAACGAATCCAATGCTGACAAAATTAAAAAATATAACGCGATCTATTACGAGCGGAACAGCATTAAGTTAAAGTTTAAAAACAATCGCAACTATTATAACACCAAACGACTTCTGTTATTGAACGAGTTTATTATGAATCACCTCAAACGCCAATTGATATAAAGACGAACTGTTTATATCAATGCGGATAAAAAATATAGGAGAATAAATTTATCTCAAGATTCTGGCGTCCACTTGCTCCAATCGATGTTTACGCGCCATTCTATTTTTTTTTGTTGTAAAAATAGCACGCGTGATTGGCTTCCGCAGACGGCTTGTAAATACTTTTCGTGTCCCATTTCAGTAGCGTTCTCAATCGCACGCGAGGTTATGTCTTGAAATTCTTTCAGTTCCATCGTGCCATCGATAAAATGTATCACCGCGTGTGTATACGCCGTCCAGTCTTTCAATTTAGGTTGTTGCGTCATCCACGTCACTTCATAGAAGACATCCAATTGGAGTCGGCGCTTGTTGTGTGCTCTACCACATAGTCGGCTACAAATCGGAAGGTCGCAGTCTTCCACGCATTCTGTTTTTTGCCCATACGAATTTATACTTGTCACCGTCATCGGCGAAGGACGACTGGAAATAGTTGCTTCGCAGTACACGCATTTGGTCGCCATGTTGAGCTTCCAATTATAAATAATTCTACTTCAATTTTTATATTGGTATCAAAAGGATAAAAAAATATAGGGTTGTATAGAAACTTAGGTTCCGTACAATTTCACATATAGTTCGAACAAGTCCATGTGTACTTTCAGCTTGACGTCCTTCGCATACTGTTCCAGTACAATCGTTGTCTTGTGTGTATAACAAAGCCATTGTAAATACGCCTCGTTCTCAGCTTCATTGGC
>Ga0208768_1001120_pt1 | contig 15196 bp, 10 predicted proteins | sample AntAceMetag02UK1_FD_184760 | JGI IMG/M metagenome (GOLD analysis project Ga0208768, IMG submission 184760) | Saline lake microbial communities from Ace Lake, Antarctica - Antarctic Ace Lake Metagenome 02UK1 (SPAdes) (version 2) | ecosystem: Environmental > Aquatic > Non-marine Saline and...
ATTTAACCGTGCCATTTTAAATCTTCAAAGGTGTAATATACAAAGAAAGTAATTCTGAATATATTACTAAAAATATTAGAACAAATGGGTATAAATATATATTTCCATTTTATATAACCTTGTTATGGAGAATTCTACAGTATGGAAGTTAATGGATAAGTATTTTCAAGACAATCCGCAAAGTTTAGTAAGACATCATACGGAATCGTATAACGATTTTTTTAAAAATGGCATTTTTCAGATTTTTAAAGAGAAAAACCCATTGCGTATAAAGACAAACTTCGACGAAAAAACAAACGAATATCGTTCACAATGTATAATGTATTTTGGTGGTAAAGACGGTAATAAAATCTATTTTGGAAAACCAGTTATATATGATGATGATAATTCACATTACATGTTTCCAAATGAGGCACGTTTGCGAAATATGACATATGGCATGACAATCCATTATGACATTGTGATTGAATATATTGATATTTTAGATGATGGTGATGAACCAACATTGGTGGGTCCAGATGAATTATTTGGTTCCGGTCAATATACAACTGAAGGTGAATTTAAAAATTTCAAGGAAGAAATCAATGATGAAGCGGATGAAGAAGTGAACACAGATGATAAAATAGAAGGAGGAGCACCTAAACGGCGTATTAAGCGTACTACTCAAGATATTACTACAGAAGAGACTGCTTTAATTCGTGAATTAACTGAGAAGTCATTAGTCAGTTCAAATAAACAAGTAAGAACAACTACAATTGAAAAAGTATTATTAGGAAGATTTCCTATTATGGTTCAGTCTGACTATTGTGTTTTGTCTGGATTACCCGCTAATGTACGTCATACTATGGGCGAATGTCGTAACGACCACGGTGGCTATTTTATTATACGTGGAAAAGAGAAAACTGTCGTTTCACAAGAAAAGTTTGGCGATAATATGCTGTATATCAAAAAATCGGGTGATGATAAATATTTATATTCCGCCGAAATACGTTCCGTTTCTGAGAATGTATCCAAACCAATTAGAACATTATCCGTAAAAATTATGGCACCTACTCCATCATTTACTTTTAAAAACATAGTCGTAAATATACCAAATGTAAGGAAAGCAGTACCATTATTTATAGTGTTTCGTGCTCTTGGGGTAATTTCAGATAAACAGATAATAACATCGTGTCTTTTAGATATTGAGAAATACGAACATTTTGTAGATTTATTCATACCATCCGTACATGATACCGGAGGTATTCTTACACAGCGTACTGCTTTGAAATATATAGCATCTCTAACTAAAGGTAAGACAATTTCACACGCACAAGAAATATTAGCAGATTATTTCTTACCCCATGTCGGGGAAACAAACTACATAGATAAGGCATATTATTTGGGATATATTACTCATCGTCTATTATCAGTATATACTGGTGTAGATGAGCCTACCGACCGTGACAATTTTAAATATAAGCGTATAGAGTTAGTAGGTTCTCTGATGTATGATTTATTTCGTGAATACTATACAATGCAACTACGTAAAATTCATTTAGATTTCGAGTCAAAAATCACATTTAACAAAGCCATGTATGAAGATAATCTACAAGCATTAATCGAACAGAACTATAAAAATGTTTTTAGTGATAAGATGGTAGAAGAAGGTTTCCGAGTAGCATTCAATGGCAATTGGGGAGCCCACTCTCATACAAAACGAATTGGTGTCGTCCAAGACCTAAATCGCCTTTCATATAATTCAGCTCTCGGTCATTTGCGTAAGACTAATTTACCATTGGATTCAAGTGCTAAGTTAATTGGTCCACGTGTTTTACACAGCACTCAATGGGGTATGTTTGACCCAATTGATACTCCTGATGGTGGTAATATTGGTATTCACAAACATATGGCGATAACCGCATATATAACCCAAGGTGTTTCACGTGAACCCATGATTAACTGGTTACGTGAGAAAGCTGAAATGAAATTGCTGGAAGAATGTACTCCATTAGCATTATCAAAATCAACCAAGGTAATTATTAATGGACTATGGGCGGGTATTGTAACTACTCCAAATGAAATCGTGGAAAAGATACGTTTATACCGACGTAATGGATTGCTTCCAATCTATACAAGTGTTTCTTTTCAAATTTCACAGAATACAGTGTTTATTTATACTGATGCTGGACGTATATGTAGACCTATATTCTATCGTGATCCTGAAACAAATAAGATGTCATTTGATAGAGATAGTGTAAAGAAACATCTTGATGAAGGAGATTACTCTTGGAATGATTTAGTTTCTGGATTTAATAAAAAATCAATAGCGGATTTCAATCCAAATGACTATAAAATGTATGAATTGTCTGAATTGTATGATAATATTAACGGTGAAACCGCACCATCCAGAATAAAACGTTTCTTAGAAGAAAAAGCAATAATAGATTATATTGACACAAACGAAACTGAAAATTCATTAATCGCAGTTAATCAAGAAGAATTAGAATCAAGCACGAAAGATAAGCATACTCACTTGGAAATACACGAGTCATTAATTTTCGGTACTATGGGAAACATGATTAATTTCCCCGAAAACAACCCAGCCTCCCGTAATTCATTTTCATGCGGTCAAAGTAAACAAGCATGTTCGGTATATCATACTAATTATCAGGTACGAATGGATAAAACGGCAGTTGTATTATCTTCGGGACAAATCCCATTAGTAAAATCCAGATATTTAGATTATATTAATAAAGAAGATAACCCTTATGGCGAAAATACAATTGTGGCTATTATGTGCTATACTGGATATAATGTAGAAGATGCTATTTTAATAAATGAAGGTGCACTAAAACGAGGATTATTCCAAACTACCTATTATACTACATACGAAACGCATGAGGAAATTAGTAAAGGGAGTGAAGAAACCACTGAAAATACATTTACGAATATAGAATCTGAAATAGATATTATCGGAACAAAACCGGGGTATGACTACAGTAAATTAGATAAACATGGTATTGTCAGTGAAAATACTGAATTAAATGACAAAACTGTATTAATTGGTATGACAAGCAGGAGTTCTTCCCAGAATGGTAGCATATCGGATATGTCAAAAATGCCTAAGAAAGGACAATTGGGTACAGTAGATAAGACATTTATTACTGACGGGGATACTGGTACTCGTATTGCTAAGGTTCGTGTCCGTGAAATCAGAATTCCTAATTTGGGCGATAAAATGGCATCCAGAGCCGGACAAAAGGGAACAGTTGGGTTGATAATTCCTGAAAGTGATATGCCTTTTACGCGTGATGGAATCCGTCCTGATATGATTATCAACCCACATGCTATACCATCTCGTATGACAATAGGACATTTGGTAGAATGTATAGTCGGAAAGGCATCTTCTATATATGGCGGGTTTGCTGACTGTACGGCATTTAATAACAAAGGTTCAAAAATAAAGGTATTTGGCGAAATGTTATCAAAAGTAGGCTATCATTCCAGTGGAAATGAATTATTATATAATGGAATGACGGGAGAACAGATAGAAACCGAAATATTCATGGGTCCTAATTATTATATGCGATTGAAACATATGGTAAAGGATAAGGTAAATTATCGTGCTCGTGGACCTAATACACAATTAACCCGCCAACCAGTATCTGGACGTGCGAATGATGGCGGTCTTCGTATAGGAGAAATGGAACGTGATGTAATAATTTCCCATGGTGCCACTGAATTTTTACGCGAATCAATGATGGATAGAGCAGATAAATACCATATTGCTGTTTGTAATACAACTGGTATGATGGCGGTTTATAACCCTTCAAAGAATATTTTTATGAGTCCAATGGCAGATGGTCCATTAAAATTCACAGGTTCATTAGACGGAAAAGAACAACACTTAGAGCAAATTAGTAAATTTGGTCGTAATTTTAGTGTAGTAAATGTTCCTTATTCCTTCAAATTGTTATTACAAGAACTTCAAACAATGAACGTACAAATGCGCTTAATTACAGACGATAATATAGAACAACTTGAAAATATGACCTATTCTAATAATATCAATCGTTTGACATTTAATACGGAATTTTCTCCTCAAGAGATAGTACGACAAATCCGAAATAATATTAGAAACACGGATGTGACAAAAAGAAAGAATATAATGATTAGTCCTGAATCTCCTTCAATCCCCCCAAACGAAGCCCCAGTATATCGACCAGATTCACCAGATTATCCACCACCAAGATATATGTCAGATGGTCCTTCTACAACTGAAAAATCACCTGAATTTGCTCCAGGGTCACCATACCAACCATTACCTGGAGAAATGGAAAATACATTTTCAGATTCATTAAAACGAGAAATATATGGAACACTCACTCCCGGAAAATCACCTGAATTTGCTCCAGGGACATCATATCGACCATTACCTGGAGAAATGGAAAATACATTTTCAGATTCATTAAAAAGAGAAATATATGGAACACCTACTCCGGAAAAGCCAGAATTTAATGAGTTATCAAAACAAGCTCGTGAATATACGGTTGGCGAACAAGTACATTATAGAGGTGATGAAAATCCAAATAGATTATGGAATGTTACAAATATTGGGGACCGTTTTTTGAAAATAGAAACAAATACACCTGGTTTAAAAGACTTGGATACAGTAAAATTAGTGACAGCTTTAGATATATATAAACCGAATGGTTATGAATCTTCTATGACTCCTACTACACCACGCAAGACGCCTTCCGCTGACAGTTCAATGGAAGGGGGAGGTATAAAACATGATAATATAGGTATTTATCAACCTCCTCCAATTAGTATAAAAATCATAAATAATGGAAACGATTTTTCATCTGATAACGATACGCAACCTAACAATGTAATACAAAACAGCGACCCAAATAGTATGGATAACGATGTAGTATCATTTAATCCTCCTATAGAACGTGAAGTCATTAAGCCTGACATAGAACCAACTAATACAAATAAATTCGGTAAATCCGATAAATTGGATTTTGATAGATTGGTTGTTAAAAAACTATAATTCGGATAAAAATTGAATATGATAATTATTATATAAAAGTATCAACCTTATTTATATAATAGAATGTCAAGCACAAACACATCAACAACCAATAGCAGGATTTTAAAGTTATTTAAATCCAGAAATACACTTATAGAACAATTAGAAGAATTACAATATGACGTATCAGAACACATGGATTTTAGTATTAATGAAATTGATGCGATGAATAATAATACCCAATTAGATTTTACTATCAAACACAATAATAATGAGCGTAAGATACACGTAAAATATTATTTAACGTCAAAACAAATTAATCGTGCGAATTTAGATAACATTATAGAAGACGTATATCATATTGATAACATACTTACACAGAATGACACATTGGTCCTTATTATAGAAGACGAGCCGAACGAAACAACCATAAATAAGATTAAATATTTATATAATCGTGACGGTATATTTGTGGTGATTCATAATATTAATAGACTTCAATATAATCTTTTAAACCATACATTAGTACCAAAATGTACCATTTTAGGCAATTCTGAAATAGACGAATTGAAAAAAAAATACAATATCATGGATACTAAACAATTACCTGAAATATCTCGTTTTGACCCACAAGCATTAGCAAAGTGTATGCGTCCGGGACAAATTTGTAAATTTGAACGAGAAAGTTCAACCGCATTATTTTACGATTATTATCGTATTTGTGTCTAAAAAAATAAAATTATAATATAAAAGAACATGGCTACATTAAACGTGAATATTGGTTATGACATGAAGGATTTTTTTTACACGAATGCGATAAAATCAAAAGATATGCCATCAGATGACCGGTGTGAAGACATATTAAATAAAGCATATCAACCTGCGGATTGTCAAGGAGAAGAATTTGGTAACAATCGACAGGAGTGTTTAGATAGAGAATTATGTAAAAACAAGAAATTAGCGGATACTATACTTGATATACAACAAATTCACAGTGGGTCGGAAGGAAAATATAAAGATTCTCAAAGTATATTTAATCGTGAACTATTTAAAACAGCAAATTTGACTATAGGTATTGTTGGATTAATGGTTCTAATGTACCGGTTTAGAAAAGTATAAAAATATATTACTATTGTAAAGAACATTCTAATAGTAATATGGACGATGAAGATGATAACAAGAAATGGTTTAAAAACGTGCAAAAATCAGATACAGGAGTTAGTGTAGATATAATTCCATCGGATAAAATATCATTACGTGCTTCCAGTAGTCATACTAATCATAATGTACGAAATATAACTGATAGTAACCCGGATACAAAATGGACCAGTAATTACTCAATAGAAACATATAAAGATGACCTTTATACGAATCGAAAAATTACTAAGGGTGATTATTCAAGGGGAGAAATTGTAAAAGATGGTAAAAATAGAAAATTATTAAATGATAATCAGAAAAAGAAAGACGCATTTCGCAATAAGATAAACTCATATTCGAATTATATAAATCAGATGACCTCATATTATGATAGGAAAAAAAAAACTATGAAGAGATTGGAACCAAGTAATTATTTATACAGAGACAGTGTACATATCGGAAGTTCTCGACAGATTACAAAAGATGTTTCTATAGGTAGCGATGTCATTAGACCAGCCGAAACAACACTTCAAATTCCTGGGTCTGGTGACTGGTTTAATGTAAGTATTGTAAGTTATAGCGGACAAAGATTCATTCGTGTTAAACGTATAAAGATTCCTTTGTTTACTCATGGTTGGGGTGACTATACACTTAAGATACCGGTATATAAAATACATTGGCCTTCATACTACTATTGGTTGAATAAAGAGCGGTCGTCAGTAGAACGCCATAATCGAATTATGGACCAAAACGCTGATTCGTACAAATCTTACTACAACTCACTAATAAATAACGCACGACAAGAACTTAATGAACTTTCGAATGTAAATATTAATGAACTACCAGTAAGCATAATTAATGATGGAAAATATATAGGTATAACGAATGATGGAAAATATATAGGTAATAAACAAACCATATTAGCTAATAATTCAACTATAAAAGGTGAATGGATAGAAGTAGAAATACCAGAAACAGTAGTGGTAAAAAAATACGAAATTTTACCAGGTAAACGAGATGGGACGAATGAACTAACCCCATTTCCAAAGGATTTTTATGTATTAGGTGCGAATGATACTAATAAATGGGAAATATTAGATAGCCATTTTGACTATAAACCAGTATATGATACCGATAATTCGCCCATTTCATTCAATATAAATAACAAAAAAAAGTATAAATATGTACGACTCGTAATATCATCGTTAAATCCTGCATATACAGGGTTTCATGGATTAGGTTCCGCATCATTGTCAATTTTTAACGTATCCGGTCATCGTTGTTATACATTAAATAAATCTTGTGAAACTTTCCAATCATATAGTAATAAGAACAATACTATGTCAAGAATAGAGGGTCTAACAATGATGGATACAAGCATGGAAGTTTTAGCGGATTTAAAAGAATTTAATAAAAAATACCAGAAATATGTAAAATGCGCTGATATAACTCTACCTGATTCAGCAAAATCAGACTGTACGGATACAGATAAAAATATTCAAACCGTGAATGATGTATATGATAAACTAATGACTAATGGTAGCATACAGAAGCTACAATCAGCCCCTTTAAATAAATATATAAGTAGTGCGGATTATGAGACTAAACATACAGAAATACTGCAAACTCATAGTGAGATAATACCATTAAGAAAAGAATTGGATTCAAAAATGAAACAGTTAATGGATGATGAAGATAATATTAATGCTGATTATAAAGATAAATATGATGCGACTATGTACTCAAGTTTAGTATTATCCGTTGTATTAACATCGTCTTTGTTTTTTATTTTCAAGAAACTATAATTTTGACCGTTTTGTAGAGTTACAAAAACTTTTGTATACCTATAATATAAAACGATGTCAAATATAATACAGGCAATACCTATACCAAATAAAACATTAACCACAATGGAGTCAACCATATCTGGTGTAGATGATAAATCAATCAATGGATATGTACCTAATGGAAACTACACAATTAAAACTTCATCCGATTATAACAATAATACTCAAGGATTTAATGCTTTTAATGATAATACAAATACTTATTGGGAAAGTGATAATATAAATAATAATAACACCATGTCAAAGAATTACTCCAAATATATTCAGTCGCCTTATTCTGGCATTACACCATCCAGTTATTTAGGTGGTGGTTCTGAAAATAATACATGGAGCACAAAAGTAGGTCCTAATAAAAACAAAACTGAAATACCAGGAGAATGGATTGAGATTAAGATACCTTATAAAATATATTTAACCAGTTTTTCAATTACAACTCCTACATTTAGTGCTACTAATTCGTTTCCTAAGAAATTTACATTAGTTTCTTCAAATGATGGAAGCTCATGGGACTATGTAGACCAATATCTTATAAATAAAAATGAGATGCCATCTCAAAATGCCCCTACTAAAACATTTTCGGTAACTTCTTATAATAAATTCTCATATTTCCGATTAATAATAACACAAATGGGTGATGAAATGCCAAGATTGCGTATCAATACAATAAAGTTAAATGGAACACCACAATTGAATAGTGTTCCTGAAACGTTTTCTACATTAAACCGTTCAATAGATGGATTTACGAATCAATATAATAAACAGAATAGCTATGGATTAGAAGGAGCGGATTTATATAGACCTACTTATTCTAACTATACTGATAATTTAGACACAGAAAACCAAAAGACAGAGGAACAAAAAACAAAAGATACCAACAATACGTTTTTCAATAATATAACAGACACAGCATCTGATGTATTGATATATACGGGTATACTTACAGGTGCTGTCGTTACTGGATTGCTTCTTGCCAATATGTCAAAACGGTAATTTCAGAAAAAAATTATCCATTCATAGTATAATAACATCTATACTATGAATAAGTTTAATGATAACTTACATATTTTAGATAAATACAACAAAACATTACCCAAAAAAGAAGTACAACAATTGTCTAACTACACTGCTTATTCTTATTATGAAGTAAATAATAAACCCATAACCGAATATCAACAATTATTAGGTACAGGTGTAGCAGAATTAAAGGCTAATCAACGTAAAATGTTCGAAGGGTTTAAGCAATCCGACGAACGAAGTGAGTCCATGCCAGTAAATAAATTTATCAACGACCATCAAATAAAACCTTTAGAAGAGAAAGAAACACAATTAATATCAAATCTTGATAAAATTAACAAAACCCATAACAAATTAGGTAATGAAATAAGTTCTATTAAGAATAATGATGAAACTGGATTAAGAGATAAATTAATGAGTGAAAATAAATACAATAGTTATTTATCAACCTCATTAGACCCAGAAAAAGACGTTTCTGACGTTAGATTAGATGATACAAAGGAGTTAATCGAATATAACAATTCTATCTTTAATTTAGGAGTAGTGACCGCATCAACATTACTGGTAGCAAGTATAGTGATAGCCCGAGAATAAATACGAAATTATATATTATATTGATAATATATATTTTAAAATGAGTAATATTACAGATTTAAATGGATTGGTTACATTGCAAAAAGAATATTTAAAGGTTCTTGAAAACAAACCAAATGACCCAGAACTTACAACTAAGATCGCACAATTACAAACTGAATTAGAGTCAGCATATACTTCACTTGAAACCGCGAATGTATCAAGTAATAATGTATTAACGCATCAAGAAGATGTAGCTGATATTGTTGATACTGAAAAGGATAGATTACTGATTAAGAAACAATCTATTGATAATGCTTTAGTAGGAAAAAAACGTGCGATTGAATTAAACGATAGTTATCAGAAAAAACAAGCAGAATACAATAAGATAAAATTCGCATGGGTGATAGCATTAGCCATTAGTGTAATTTTAGTAATATCAAAAAAGACCTTTGTATTTTTACCTTCATTCATATTTGACTTATTCACAATACTTGTTTTATTTGGTGCGTCAATTTATACGATAAGTATACTGATTGAGGTATCCAGACGGGAAAAAATCAATTTTAATAAATTAGATTTACCTGACCCAGCCGCACGTACTGCTGCCGAATTACAAGCTGCTGCTAAAGCAGCATCTAAAGAAGAAGGAGGAGATTTGTTAGGTGGAATGAATTTATATGGTTGTGTTGGTTCTTATTGCTGTAGTCCTGGTACTAAGTGGGACAATGATATTACCAAATGTGTACACGATGATGAATATGACCCAAATAAAATTCAAGATGAAGCCACCACGGAGACATTTAATACAATGATAAATACACAACATATAAACAAACGAAGAATCAACATCAATAACGTAAAAGAAAACTGTGCGAACGAATATGATAATTATTCAAAAGTATAGTCATTTTTATCCCATGATATATTAAGTATATTATATCATGGGAGCAGCAGCATCAAAAATATCTCATAGTGAGAGAATAAACCGGCTAAATGATTTAGATAGAGAAAATGCGGGCATACAATCAAGAATTAACGAAATGACTACTTTAAAGAGAGGGTTAGAACAACAAATAAATTCAATGCGAACTGAAATATATAATTTAAATAATCAAATTAATCGTGTGAATAATGACATAAATTCAAACACATCATCAAAAATACGATTAACAAGAAAAAAAAAGAGTTTGGAGAATGATTTAGAAAGTGCGAAATATTTATTAAAATCGGTAGATCAAGCAATCGATGAAATAAAGAAATACGGGAATCTTCAGAACCGAACACAAGACTTTTTCGATAATGAATATGACGTACTTTATACAAAAATTGTTAAACGTCAACTTTTAAAAAAAGATGATTATATAAACCGTAATGCAACATTAACACGCACGGTAGATAAATTTAACCAAAAATATAGTAATGATTACAGAAATACTGATTATCAAGAAAAACATACAGCCTATTTTGTATCATTAAATTCCATATTTTGGTGGATATATTATATTTTATGCTTAGTCATATTGTACCAAATCGTTTATATACAAAATGAAATGGGTTTGATGTCAAAGGTTATATTGGTAATAATTTTAATATTATATCCGTTATCATACCGAATATATGATTTAGTTGTAACTAAAAAATAATACTATAATATAATAAGTAAAGTATGATATTTACATCATTGATTGAAGGATATAGTCAAAATGATGTCAGTCCTTATCACAAATATGTAAATCGTAGAGATAATCGTAAAAATGATAGAATCAATAATTATAACCGTTTGGCAACTGTAACTGCTGAACGAGACAATTTACAAAGAATATATAATAGTGTTTATATTAACCATAGCTATGATATACCTAATTTAAAAAATACAAAATCAGAAAGATTAAGAACATTGGCTTCGTTAAAGACCCAAATCGCTAACTTAGAAAGAGAAATAGCTAACTTAGAATATGATATTAAATCAATCAATGCAACAAAAACCCGAAAAAAAAATAATGTCTTGATTCCAGCCGAACGGGAATTTGTGAAATCAAAACAAATAACTGATGGTAAATTAAATGATATTTTGCCATTAAAAAAGAAAGAGAATTCCGCTGCTAATAATTACTTTAATTTGCTTACGTCTCAAAATGAGGAAGTTTCCACGGAAATTTACAAACAACAAAATAATCTTACTACTGCCGATAGAAAATACTTGATAAATGATTCAAAACATCCCTATTACATAACGTTAAACAAAGGTCTCTTTTTATTGTATATTGTGGTAGCATTATATGTTATTTATAGGGTTTTGGCTGGAATGATTACTCAAAATATTTATGGTAAATTCATAATAATCCTCTTAATTTCATTATATCCACTTTATATACTTGGATTGGAACAATATATTTATAATCAATATTCATTGATTAAATCAATGATACGAGCTGAACCTTATGTACCTACAAAGTAAAAAATATATAATTCTTGTAAAATTATACATTTCCCCCAAAAAGATTCAATTTATTTACTACAATCCATTAACATCATCATTATCTAAGCTATTTTTTATAAGTTCATCATCATTATTACCATCATCATTTGATTCATACTTGATTTCAACACCAAACCATTTTGACACACGATTCTTTCCAAAGCATCTATCCATATACTCATGAAGGTCTTTTGGAGAAGGACCTCTTCCACCGTAATTGGTCTCATACCAGCGCACAAATTCATTGTTAAGCTCGGACTTCTGTATACATGATTGAGAGTGACTGCGTAATACACATTCCTCAACGAACTCAGATAGATAATCTTGGCTCTTTCTGTATTCATTGCTCTTTTGAAGGACAATTTCACAATCACTAACAATACCTTTAGTTTGAGATGCGCGTTTCACTAACATTGATAAGAATACCTCTTTCCATGAATCGAACTTTTCATCAATAGATTTGTCAATGAGAAACTGGAAGGGTTTTTCATTATCTCCTTCAGTTGGAGTTTCTGTAAATAGAGATTTGAATGGAACCGCTCTAATACGACGCCACGTACCATGGTCGTTACTCTTGATACCCATTAAGACATTACATGTAACAACGAGTTTAAATTGTGGTATAAATGAAATAGTCTGTGGCATGTAAGGAGCTCTACCTTGAATTGGGTCCTTTCCACTGGTTAACTGTTTCATAATACCTTCATTAATAACATCCCCTTTTGAAGGCTCTTGCATAACGGCAAACCGCTTACCTTTCAATTGGACGATTTCGGGAGCTAATCCACCAACCTTACCACGTCTATCGGTTACTAATGTAAGAGGCACATCACCTTTATAGTCACCTAATACATTTTCCATTAAATTCACTAACACAGACTTACCATTTTGACCTCCACCAATATACATGTTAAAGGTTTGATTTGTTGATGTACCTAATAGGGTAGATGACAAATGGTCCCACATATAATCACATAGCGGTTTCTCTGGAAATAACTGGTCCATGAATGTATTAATTTCAATAATCTTGCTTGCGTTGTTGACTGTATCAAGTGGTTTATAATCAATATTTGTCGACATAGAAATGTTATCTTCTGGGATGCCATTTCTAAAAAGATTTTCTTTAAAATCATATACGCCATTCTTACAGCAAAGTAGGTGTGGGTTCACATCTAACTTTCCTAAGAAATCTCCATCATAGAATAATTCCTTTGCTTCCTTCATTATATGGTCTTTATTACTTGTTTGAGCGAGTATTTGTGAAATATTAATAGCCCTCTGTTGAAGAACTCTATGTAATTCATCTTGTTCGGCAACTGGTTCATCGTTATCTGTACGATTACTAATTTCTTGGTTATTATGCATATATTGTACTGCTTTATTACGATAACGTTCTCTTAATGGTCCGGATATAGTTTTTCGTAAGGTAGTTCCTGAATCAAGGTCGTGCCAACGATGGTTTTTATACACCATCCACATGTTGTTCTTAACGCTCGTACATACGTAACTATGTTTACACATTTGGTATAATACCCATGCCAAATCCCAATCCCCACATCCAGACTTTTCGTTGTTCTTCCCTTTACCCCCACTTATCTTAAGACTTTGTTCGACATGATAATCCAACGAGTTATTCATGATACGTGTATATTCTTCTGGAGCATCGGTTTTCGCCCAATGATACAATGACCGTTTAGTAATTCCATCATTTGGGCGTCTATCAAATCCTCTCCATTTCTCACATAATTCAGGAATAGACCCAAAATCAAAAGTGGAAGATTTGGCACTAAACGCAATCCATACAATCAACAAACGATTACTAATATTCTTCAAACACCAACCCACTTTCATCCATTTCAAATACGACCCACTCTCATAATATGATGGTGGCAAAATCATTACATAATCATGTGAATCTTTCAGTTCATAATCAAGTTGAGAACTCAATGATGTCTCGAGAAATACTTTTACCATCATATCAAGCTCATCCTGAGTTTTAATATTAGCTACCTGCATATCTTCGATAACGGGAATATCTTGAAATGTCATAACTGTATTAGAAGAAGTACCCGCACGTTGAATGTTATTTTTACGGTCATATTCTTCATGTTCTTTCAAGAAGGAAGATTTCAAGAATAAAGACGGATGGTTATCATTACGAACTGATAATTCTCTCATATTTTGATTTACATCAAAAGATTGTAATGGTATCTCTTTACGCATAAACTCTCCGTCTGTGTCATCATAAGTCACCGTGTGAATACGAGTTAATTTATAACGGTCATTATTCGGTTTTCTTGAACCGTATAACTGCCAGTTTACAGTTCCATCTGTAATACCTTTATCAAATACATCTTCAAATGAATTAATTATTGGCAAATCAGCCCATGCATCTGCTACTAATGGAATAACTTTACTGCGTATAATTTTTTGCGTATTACGGTCCGTCTTTAATGCGAATATCAAATGGATTCCGTCCTTCGTACAGTTCTTATCTTTTACACGATTCACGGTAGGCTTCTGTAACACATAAATATTGAACTCGCATGTATCATCTACTTGGAAAATATCTTTGAATACATCGAGATATATATCAATCATATCTTCAATATGTCCGTCGGCATATTGACGCTCATCAATGTCATAGTCATGTCTTATGTCAACGTCAACCAGTATAGGACCATTATCTTTTAGTTGCTTCTCCGTCAAATACTCTTTTTTGTTTGTACTCAAGATATCACGATTATATAAGTTCAGAAATAAATCGTAGTCTTCCGGTGGTATAGAATATGAACCGCCATATATATTATCATCTTTGCTTCCTATTCGTGTATTTGTTATTTCTTTATTATTATTGTTCTCGCCCTTCTTCAGTTGATGTTTCATCATAAAATCCTGAAACCCAGCATATTTAACACTGATTGGTGGTTTACTTTTCGAAGAAGGACCGGTTGTGATAGATTTCTCCATCTCGTTTGATATACTGTTGATATATTTTTATTCCCTTTGAAATTATATATTTAGCTTTCAATTTTATAAAAAATAATGGTAAATATGCGTACCATTATGGTAATATGTATCATCAATCGGTATATATCATGGTTTGCTAATATTACTAAATTCTTT
>Ga0208768_1001123_pt1 | contig 15140 bp, 8 predicted proteins | sample AntAceMetag02UK1_FD_184760 | JGI IMG/M metagenome (GOLD analysis project Ga0208768, IMG submission 184760) | Saline lake microbial communities from Ace Lake, Antarctica - Antarctic Ace Lake Metagenome 02UK1 (SPAdes) (version 2) | ecosystem: Environmental > Aquatic > Non-marine Saline and Alkaline...
AAAAAAGAAAAATAGGTAAAAGAACAGAAAACAATTTGAATAATCTTACCCTATTTACCGCATTTTTTTTTACCATATCTTAAAGTTAAAAAAAAACTCACATCGCTGTGAGTTTTTCAAATCAGTACCCTGGATTTTGTTTCATCTCCGGATTGCTTTCCAATTCCCTATTTGGTATGGGCAGCGCGTAATCCTTTTCATTCCAGATAATGTCTCCAACACTTGAAGTACCATGAAAGGCCGCTTCCTCTGGTCCAATTTTCCATCTGCATATGTCCCACCACCAAAGACCTTCTCCCAAAAATTCAACGTAACGTTCGTAGCGTAAAGGATTGTTGGATAAAATCGGGTCAGAGGCAAGGGTATTATCCGAAAGGCTTTGATAATCAATTGCAGAAGCTGCATCGGTAGGCAGGCCGTATGCCCTGCGGTGTACCTTGTTAATATATTCTAGAGCAATTGTTTGATTTCCACCACTTGCAATAAGAGCTTCCGCATAGAGTAGATAGATATCAGCCAATCTTAACCAAAATATGTTACTACCGTTTTGTACGGAATCATTATACTCAGATCTGGTTTTGTTCATAAACTTGTTAAAGCTCCATGCATGTTGTAAACCATCTATTTCGGCCCATGGAGTTTCATGTTGGGGCCAAATTCTGAAATAACTACCATCTACACCGGTGCTATCTTCAAAAACTTGTCTGGCGTATACCCAAAGACGTGGATCTGCTAATTGGGTTTCTCTTAAATTTCTACTTTCCTCCAAAAATAGGGGATCTGGCATTTCAGCAAAATTGGTCATGCTCATGTCCATTGATGAATCATATTCCGGATTATCTACCCATGTAGGGGCCGGAAGATTAAAACCAAAACGTGTAAGGTTTTCATCGGAAGGAAATGAATTTCCCCATCCGGTAGACGTACGTCCACCTTGGGGTGTTAAATAAGTCGGTGCGTTAACCATACCTGCATTAGCTCCTGTAGAGGGGCCCCAAGAACCCCAACCGTTACCAGGTTGTGCTTTTAAGGTGATTTCAAATAAAGACTCTGAATTGTTATCTCCTTCAAAATTATCCTCATAGAACATTTTTTCATAATCTGAAAATGGCATCAAGGATTTTCCACTGTTCTCAATAACATCCAATAAGTAATTGGAGGCATTGGCATAATCTTCCGTAAAAACATATACCCTACCCAAAAAAGCCTTTGTGGCAAACTCATCTGCCCTGAACTCCTGATTTATGCCGGACAACAACGTTTCTGCCATCATCAAATCTGATATGATGAAATCCCATGTTTCTCTAACCGTACTTCTTTGTACTCTCATATCCTCAAAGGACAAAGCGGGGTTTGTGACGATGGGCATTCCCATTTGATCACCGCCAACACCATCTTTAATGAATGTTTCTCCAAATAATGTCTGCACCATGAAATAATGCCAAGCCCTTAAAAAATATGCCTCGCCAACTCTTTGATTAAAATCTGCTGTAGCGGAAGGGTTACCATCCAATTGAGTTCTTATCTTTTCAACATTGCTTAGGTAAGTATTTGCCTGCTGAATACCTCTCCAGGTATCTCTCCACGCTTCCCCTGAATATTGGTTCTCGGCATTGGCTTCTTTGGTAATGAGTTGGTTTCTACCATCGTCGCTTCTAAAGCCCATGTTTTGAGTGTTTTCTAAGGGATAAATGGTTTGCATTAAAAAACTCATTCCATAAAGTCCTAAAGAATGCGTATTTGCATACACAGAATTAAGCAAGAGATCCATATCCTCGGCATTAGCCGGAAACACCTCATCAGTAAGGGAACTTTCATCATTTACCACAAGAAAATCTTCCTCACATGAAGTGGCTAACCATATGAAGGCAGAAAGTAAAACAATTTTAAACGCGTATTTCATAACTTTTTTTTTTAAATTAAAAACCTATTTCGATTCCAATAGATACTAACCTTGTATTGGGATAACTACCAAAAAAATCTATTCCTCTTCTCGTAATATCTCCGGCCAATTCTGGATCTCTTCCTGAATATCCAGTAATGGTAAATAAATTTTGTGCCGTTAGATATAGACGTCCGGTCATTTTTCCGGAGAATACTTGAGATGGAAGATTATAGCCCATCTGTAGATTCTGCAATTCCAAGTAACTACCATCTTCCACAAAATAGGAGGATGCTTTTCTAAAATTACCATTAGGATCACGAACACCGGCGGCTGCATCAAAGACACGGGGTTGTTCTGTTATGCCGTTCCCGTTGAAAAACGATGCATTAAAAATCTCACCGGTTGTATTATAATCTCCATAGATGTTTTGCGTGTAAGCTTTATTTGAATTGAATAGTTCCACACCGGCTGCGCCCGAGAACAGCATTGATAAATCAAAGTTTTTGTATTTAAAACTAAGGTTTATGCCATAGAATGCATCTGGCCATGGACTTCCAAGAATAACCCTATCATCTGGGGTAATCACTTGGTCGCCGTTGGTGTCGGCATATATCAGGTCTCCAGGACCGGTTCCATTCTCTTGATATATACCGGTTGGCGAACCGGAGTTTAGCGCTTCAACTTCCGCATTGGATTGAAATATCCCAATAACGTCATAACCAAAAAAACTTGAGATGGGCTGTCCTGCCTCCGTTCGGGTAATAGTGCCCTCGAGCGCAAAACCACCCCCTCCTTGATTGATAGGTATATTATCGGTCCCCAAGCTTACGACCTCGTTTCGATTAAAGGTAAGGTTTCCGCCAACACTATAGCTAAAGTCACCAACGGTTTTGGAATAATTTAAAACAAACTCGAAACCTTCATTTATAACTTCACCAAGATTGATGGCAACTCTTTGTGGATTTCCATTATGTCCCCCTAGGCCAGATGTCAAAGGAATATCCGTTTCATAAAGCATATCCGTTGTACGCTTATTGTAATATTCTGCACTAAATGTAAGCGCATTGTCTAGGATACTACCTTCTATGCCAAGGTTACTAGTGGTAATTTTTTCCCATTTTATACCTTCATTTGGAAATTTGACATTTGCAAAACCCCTAGCTTCCCCAGAATTGTCAAAGCTATGCACATTAATGTTTTCAATAGCGGGTAAAAAACGAAACCTTCCAATATTGTCATTTCCTAATATCCCATAGCTGGCGCGGAGTCTAAGATTGTTGAAAAAAGAATCTGCCATGAATTTTTCCTCACTTATTTTCCAACCCACAGATACCGATGGAAAATTACCCCATGCGTTTTGGGGACCGAATTTTGATGAACCATCCCTTCTCATAGTTGCCTGTAGCAGGTACTTGTCATCATAACTATAGTTTAGCCTGCCAAAATAAGATTCTAGACGATCATCCACTGGAGTACCCTGTAATATCGGGGTCGTACTTTCCGATAGCTCAAAAGATTCTGTTACAGTTACGGGAAATTCACTGGCAATACCTCTTATAAAACTTTCAAAAGTAGCCACTGATTCCGCACCAATCATGGATTTTAAAGAATGTTTTTTGAAATCTTTGTCGTATGTTAAAATCAAGTTAGTCGTATACTGTTGTCTATTACTAAATTCCTTACGTAATTCTTGTGGCTGGGCCGTACCGTTAAAATCCGCTTCTTGTTGAAACCTAAATATCTCCCGATTTGCCAATTGTATTCCCAAATTTCCGCGTAAGTCCAAGCCATCCAATATATTAACATTAGCAAAGATGTTTCCTTCGACTCCATAGCTGTCATCATCTTGGTGAGTTATAAATTCTTGTGCTACCGGATTTCCACCTGCAAAGTTTACTCCGGCAGGATGTTTTGCCCAACCTCCAGCTGCCGCTGGATCACTAGGGTCGAAGATGCGCATTAAAGGCGTACTTCTAAAAGGCTCTCCTGAGAAACCACTAAAAGGCTCTCCTGAGAAACCACCGGAATTGGCAGGAGGGTTGTCATCGGTTTTCCAAGCCATTAAGTTCTCACCAATCTTAATCTTCTTGCCCAAGTCAAATTCTGTGTTTACTCGAAATGAGAAACGTTCAAACTCATTATTGACCCGAATACCCTCCTCATTCTGGTAGTTGGCACTCATAAAATACTTAGCTTCTTCGTTACCTCCGGAAATTGAAAAGTTGTAATTGGTTTCTAGGCCAGTTTCAAACAGGGCATCTGTCCAATCCGTATTTACTTCGTTATCCTCTATTATTTCACCAATTCCTGCCTTGGCCGTAATATAGTCCTGTGAATCTAGCAGGTCATAAAGCCCAATTGCTTTTCTAATACCTGCCCTTGCATTGAAATTAACAGTCATTCCTTTTTGATTCTTACCCTTTTTGGTAGTGATAAGCACTACCCCGCCAGCAGCTTGTGACCCATATATTGCAGCAGCACTCGCATCTTTCATTACCTCTATACTTTCAATATCCTGAATATTGAAATTATTTCCCGTTCCTATTCGAATACCATCCACAATATATAGTGGTGGGGCACCTTGCGTGGAGGATGCCCCCCTGATTATGATATCTGCCCCTTGACCAGGCCTGCCCCCGTTTTGTGTAACTTGTATACCTGCAACCCTGCTCTGTAAAGCTTCTGCTAAGTTCCTTGCTGGCACATTTTTAAGATCTTCACCTTTAACCGATGCTACAGATCCTGTAAGATCCGATCTTTTTTGGGTTCCATAGCCAACAACAACAACTTCGTCCAAGGAAAGTAAATCTGGTTTAAGGGAAACATCAAATGTATCAACTGCGTTCAGGTACAATTCTTGTGTAAGATACCCTAAATAGGAGAAAACCAATGTGCCCGAACTGTCTGGAACTTCCAAGCTATAACTACCATCAAAGTCAGTTACAGTCCCATTAGTGGTTCCTTTTACAAAAACGTTGACTCCCGGAAGGGCTTGTCCATTTTCAATATCTGTTACCTTACCCAATACCTTATCCTGTCCATAGGCCCCATTTTTTAAGGTGGTCATAAAAATCAGTAACATCAAAATAATTCCATTTGAGAAATTATTTTTACAATAATTGGTTTTTTTCATAATTTTCTTAAGTTGGTATGAATTGAAACTATTTAAAGGGTTATTTTTTATTAAGCTTTATATTCAACTTAAAACTTTGATAGTCTTTAATTTCTAAAATAGAATCATTTTTGTTTGTTAGTTAAAATGGTGTTCAAAAATTAGTTTTGAATTGTCTTTTAGAAAATCATTTAGCAATTAAAGTTTTGGCCTATAACATAGTTGAGACGTTATGCTTTCCTAAAACTATATTTTTAAAAATCTTTCTACCTTCTTATATGAATAAGACACATAGTTGGAAAAGAACATCAAAAAATATAATTCTTTTTACCATTACATAAAGATTACTCAATAACACTACATTTTTTTTATCATATTCTTACATTTATCATTTTTAGTTATAACTAGGTTTACATTTCTGAAATGAGTTATTTTTTAAAATTTTTAATAATTGGACTTATATTATTTTCAAGCACATTAGTTGCTCAAACTCCGAAAAGTTTTGAGCATCTTTCAATAACTGATGGGCTCTCCAATAATAATGTCCTCAGCATCGTAAAAGATAAAAAAGGTTTTATCTGGGTAGGAACTTATAATGGTTTAAACCGATACAATGGGTATGAGTTTGATGTTTTTAGAAAGGAAAGCGGAAATGACGCAGGACTCCCAGACAGCTCTATTAGTTCGCTTTGTGTAGATAGAAATGGAAATTTATGGATTGGCACCAAATATGGAGGTCTTGCTCTTTTCAATCCTGAAAAGGAAACTTTTTTAAATTGGGTACATAATCCTCAAAATCCTAAAAGTTTATCCGGAAATTGGATAAGGTCCATATTTGAGGATAGGTCTGGGAAAATTTGGATAATGACAGGCAACAATAGACTGAACAAAATAATTTTTGAAGAACCATATAATGCAATTACTAGTTCAAATATTTCCTTTGAAAACTACACTTACGAAAGCGACACGAATCTTAAAATATTAAATATTCACGAATCTTATGACAGCGATTTCTATCTTTCAACTAGTAAAGGTCTTTTATTATTCGATTCATCTAAAAAACAGTTTGTTAAACTTTTCGACAGTTTCCCATTACCAAATAATAATGATATTAGAAATGATATTTATGCAGGGGCAATTTCTTTTGAACCCAATAAATTGTTAATTGGCAGTTATTCAGGACTTTTCCAACTTTCAATAGATAGCAAAAAGGTGAGACCTCTTAAACTAGGTCAAAATGACAGTTCCAATTTTTCCTTTATCAATACGATAAAAAAGGATAGTAAGGATAACATTTGGATAGGTTCTAACCATGGTCTATTGGTGTACAGTACCAAATCAAACAAGTCTATTTTCTATGAACACGATTTTAACTTACCCGGGTCTATTGGTCATAATCATGTTCAGACTATTTATGAGGACGATACCGGAATAATTTGGGTTGGGACCTTAGATGGAGGTATAAGCAAGCACGATCCAAATAAGATAAAATTTCCCTTTTATTATCCTGAAATCAACTTTTCAGAAAACCAAAATACCCGTTCTTTCAAAGTAGCCTATACAACTAAGGATGGACATGACTGGGTTGGTGGTGACGGCGGTCTTTTTGAATACAAAGATTATAAACTTCTTAACGTTTATAAAGCAGGAAATAATGAATATTCTTTGTCATTTGGTGGTATAACGGGTATTATTGAAATGAACAATGGAGATTTAATGATCAGCACGTGGGGAGGCGGTCTTAATAGATTGAACAGAAAAACAAAAAGAATTATTCAGTATGGGTACTCTAACTTGGAAGGAGTAAATAATAATGAATCACTTAGTTGTTGTATTACTGATATGATTATAGATAGCCAACAAGTTATTTGGTTAAGCACGGTTTATGGCTATCTAGAAAGGTTTAATCCTAAAACTTTGGATTTTAAAAGTTTCAAAATAGGTGACTGGATATGGGACCTTTTGTTTAATGTTGAGGATAACATGATTTATTTGGCCACTGAAAATGGAATAGCATCGTTTAATTTGGAAACTATGGAAAAAACACATTTTGTTAGTGAACCGGATAATCTCAATAGCATTACTCACGATAGAACTTGGGCAATATTTAAGGATTCAAAGAATGAATTATGGGTTGGAAATTATAATGGAATTGAAAATTTTAATCCCAGGACAAATGAATTTCAACTTTTTACTGATCCTATTTTAGATCATCTTACCGTCTACAAGATATTAGAAGATAATGATCGGAATTTATGGTTGGGGACACAACAAGGAATATCAAAATTTAACCCTAGAGAGGGAACGTTCGTCCATTTTACTAAAGAAGATGGCGCTTACCCTGAGGCAAAATGGGGTTACAAAAATCCAGATGGTAATTTTTTTTTCGGTGGCATTTATGGATTTAATTTTTTCAACCCTTCCTCTATATTGACGAACATCAATATTCCCCCTGTCACATTCACGGATTTTAAGGTTTTCAATCAGTCTCTTGAAATTAAAAAAGGGACTGCACTTCAATGTGCAATAGAAGCAACGGACAAAATTACATTACCTTCGAAATCCAATAGTTTTTCGATAGAATTCGCAGCTTTAAATTTTTCTTCCACCTCAAAAAACAACTATGCTTACAAGTTGGAAGGTTTTGATAACGACTGGGTCTATAACGGTTTCAATAGAAATGCCAATTACACAAACTTAAATCCAGGGGAATACGTCTTTAAGGTAAAAGCTTCCAACAATGATTTAATTTGGAACAATGACGGTGCCGAATTACAAATAACTATTACACCATCTTTCTGGGAAACAGTGTTTTTCAAAGGTATCTTAGCACTTTTGGTTTTTGGTTTGTTTTCATTATTCTATCATTTAAGATTTCGAAGGATAAAGATAAAAAAGATGCTTCTTGAAGAACTGGTAAAAAAAAGAACGAAGGAACTCGAAATTCTGAATAGCTCTTTGGCAAATCAAAAGGAAGAAATTTTATTCAAAAATAGCGAATTAAATAGTATGGCCATAGAACTCAACAAATCAGCCAAAATGCAAACCAATTTCTTCACAGGTATATCTCATGAATTAAGGACACCTTTAACGTTGATAATAGCTCCTTTGGAAAAGCTTGTTGAAGAAACAAATCATCTTCCCAGAATAAATAAATCAATAAGGTTGGTCAGAAAAAGTTCAAATAGCTTACTCCGATTGGTCAACCAATTGTTGGACATTTCAAAAACAGATAGTGGGTTTATAAAATTAAAACTGCTCGAAGGCAATATAGCTTACCATATTAAACAAATTTTCAACTCATTTATTGCTAAATCAAATGAGTTGAAAATTGACTATAAATTCAAATCAAACTTAAAGAATGACATTTGTTATTTCGATTTAGATAAAATTGAGAAAATTGTATCAAATCTTATTAATAATGCTTTTAGATTTAACAATACTGACGGTTTAATACAAGTAATTTTGAATGGCGAGTATGATAAAGGAAAATTGAATTATTTAACGATTGTTGTTAAAGATAATGGAAATGGGATATTGGAAGATGAAATTGAGGAGATTTTTGAATTATTCAAACAAGGAACCCAATCAAAACAAAATTCTGTTGGCTCAGGATGGGGAATAGGTCTTTATATAGTCAAAAGCTTGACAGAACTTCACCACGGAGAGATAAACGTAGAAAGTAAGATAGATGAAGGTACAGTATTTTCTTGCAGGCTAGGAGTTCAAAGATTTATGTTTCCCAATCATACCTTAATACAAAAAAAATCTACAGTTCAATATGTAGAAAATATGCCCTTCGATAAAGACCATACCATAACCTGTAATCCAATCAACGAGAGCCAGTTAAACTCGGAGGTTCAATCAAATCGTATTTTAATAGTAGAGGATAACGAAGAACTAAGAAACTATTTAGCCGAGGAACTCTCCTTATCTTATAAGGTGCTCATGGCTTCTAATGGTGAGCTTGGATTAGAATTGTGTAGAGACAAACTACCGGATTTGGTTGTATCAGATATAATGATGCCAAAAATGAATGGCTTGGAGCTTTGCAAACAGATAAAGAAAGGTAGTGATACATGTCATATCACTACCATTTTGCTTACGGCAAAAGCAACACAGGAAGATGAGTTGACGGGACTGAACGAGGGTGCGGATGACTATATTATAAAGCCTTTTAACATAACATCATTAAAATTAAAAATTGATAATCTTTTAAGGACACGCTTAAAGTTGCAACAAAGATTTGTTAATGGTGCTTTTAATGTTAAATTATTTAAAGGAGATGAAAGGGACAAGGATTTATTAACTTCTTGTATTTCAATAGTTGAAAAATCGATAGCTAATTCTGAACTTGACGCATATTTCCTAGCTAGTGAAATGCTTATTAGCAGGTCTTTGCTTTATTCTAAATTAAAATCTCTTACAGGTCAGTCAGTGAACGAGTTTATAAAAAACATTAGACTTAAAAAGGCTTCTGAAATAATACTTCACGATTGGGGCAGATCAATGGCTGAGGTTTGCTCAGATACTGGTTTTCTTAATCAGTCGCATTTCAATAGATGTTTTAGAGCTAAGTACGGGATGTCTCCAAAGGAATATAGAAAAATTAAAGTTGATAAATCAAGTAGTTAATTGAATCTAAAATTACCATATTCAGCATTGAGCATTCCCCAAAAAATACCAGCCTTCTCTATGATTTATGATTTTCAGGTTTTCAATGCTAAGACCATACCGTGAACGGCGGTATGATGTGGTCGGAGATGAATGGCGAAATAGCTGTAGAGGTAAAAGTGCCATTAAGCATCAAAAACTATTTGAACTTTCCACAAATTGATTCCAAGCACATAGCAAACTAATTTATAAATCATCCCTAAATGCCACTACTTTATCAAAAGCGCTTTAGCTAAAGGGAAAAGTGGCATTATTTTTAGTTGATGCTCTCTGGCAAACGTTTTATATTGGACCACCATTTGCTTGCCTACACGTTTTCCTTTTAGGGCGTAATTTACTTCGGAGTGGTCTATTACAAACTTTTTGTTTCCCTCCCATACATAGGTAATTTGGACTTCTGTTTTACCGTTTACTTCAATAAAAAAATGCCTTTCTGTGATTATCTTCTTGTTAGACTTCCATTTTCTAATGAATGTATTTATAATGTGAGACCTTTGCAAAAAGTGCTATTAATTTTGGCTTACGTGATTTTTCTATTTTTTTCGTCTTTTCGCCCAATTCTTCTTTTCAGATGGACATTTTGGTGAAGATTTCGATTTTTCAAGGGCACTATTGGCCCTTTCCCTCTATTATTTCACCCCGTGGCTTTCCACTATCAGGTGTAGTAAGTTTTATGAGCGAGAAGGAGAGCGTAAATTTTCAAATTCCTGAAATGATTATTGTTGGTATTGATACGAAAAACCGTCTGAAAGACCTTATCCCAAATTCCTCTAATAATTACCAAATGGCCCAGAAGCCCAATGGAAAATGATGTCGGGCGGTGGTGGTGAAGACTTTTATAAATTTCCTACCACGTGTAGAGTTGAAATATTCGAAAAATTACGTAAACCATTAATTATTTAGCCAAGTAAATATTTAGGCAATCAATTAAATAACTCCGTTTTTCGAAGGGCCCAACATAAACCCTAATCATGTCCTCCGTTATCGCAAAAATCAATCTTAAACGGAGAGATAGCTATTTCTAATTTATTGAAGAAGGGTTGGTAGATAAACCGTTGATAAAATTTACTGCAGTGGAACACCCTAGGTTTGGTATGATAGGCTTAACGAATTAAATTTATATACCACAGATATAAAGTTTAATTAAAATAGGTTTTTCGCAATCTGTCTTAAGTTTCCTCATCATTTTTATTAAAGAATAACCCCTATTCTATGAATTATCCGTCAATAGAATGATATCATAAATTTTTGAACTTTGATATCGATTCAATCTGCCATGTTCCGGAAGTTGAAAATTCATCCGCCTCGAGGACAATCCGAGTTTCCCGCAAGGCGGGGACACTTTCGGAAGTCCTGCGGTCTCCTGAATTTCCAACATCCTCGGTCGGTGCACAAGAGCTTACCCGTGGCAAGCCCTTGTCCGCCAGTTCTTTGTTCAGAAGCCCCGTACGGTCATATGATACTATGGTCAAATGAACATATGACGAAATGATTATTGCTATATAGCAATATAGCATTGACCATTGCTATAATGCATTGATTATTCAATGAATTAAATATTTTGATATGTCGATTCTTCTTCAATGACTTCTATTATTTGAACCTACCCATTAATACCTAATTGCCTTCTTCTCCCTTAACACAATTTTTGGGCAACACTATTTTCTAAGAAAGCCTAAAGCGGCGCTTTGGGCATTTGTGGCAAGGGGAAAAAGAAGAAAACAGTTGATAACTAACCCTGATATAAAACATCCTCACAACCAAATCCTCTTAACTTTAAATCAAAAAAGTGGACTAAGCCCTTTTATTGACCGGAGCGGTGATTAAATTCCGAAACGCGTATCCCGAGCTTATCGACCAATGGGAGAGGCAAATCGGCAGTTCAGAGTATTCTCCCGACCTTCATTTCTGTATGACCTTGGTGGACGGCTTTCCAAGTTTGGATGCCTACCTTAGAATGTCGGGGTACCGGTTCGATTTTGCCATCAATGCCTACATTGCCCATTCCAATTGGCAAAGCCAGTTTATCGGATCCGGATATGATGATAACATCGCCCTGGACCTGGCCAACCATGAAATACGATTGACCTATAAGGCCCTTAATGAATCGGACACCATTGCAGAAAATCTAAAGGCCAAGGTCTACCATGCTATTCAGAAAGAGGATTACGCCAACGATTTTTAAGCTATGCACGGTAAAGGACTTACAATGTTATCTTTGAATTCATTAAATTGAGAGATATGGATGAAGATTCCTTAAAAATATCACTTCTGGATACCTCTGGTAACGTTGAAAATTTTGGCGATACTTATAAAAAGACGGCCGATATCTTTGCCTATCTTCTGCACCAAGAAAATTTGGAACCTTCCCGGAGACCCGTTTTCTTGAAAATCGTTCGCGATGAAGACCTGCCCATGGTCAACATGACCAAAGAATTCGCGCTGCACCTTATAAGTAATATGAACGAAAGGGAAAGGAAGCAATTGGAGCTTCTTCAAAAAGATGATAAAAGTGAATACGGGATAGAGAACGAAGCCTTGACCGATTTCGTGGAAATGGAACTAGTCGATGCAGCTACCTCTTATCGTAAATGGGAATACGGTAAATATGCGCTCCGCTATTTTATAGATGGTCTTCATTCTTCGGAATCGAAATCGGTAATAGATTCGAAAAACATGGACCATAAGATCTTGTTGGAAAAGTTCAGCACTAACCTGAACAATGGCGAGGAAAAGTGGGAGCCGTTCGTTCACCTGTTCTTGATCCAAGCCCTGAAGTATCGATTGAATCCATCGTCCTCGAATATGGCAGCGTATGACCTGATAGGCGATCTTGTCCAAAAAAACCTAGTGTACCTATCCATTAAAATGAACCCGCTAAAATCCGCGTTCAAGGAATCCCTTTCCAAGGCAATGACCCGGGCAAGGCGAAGGGGACCAAAACGATAATGAACACCAAAGAAATCTTACAACATCTCGAAAACCTGGAAGCGGACAGTACACTTCAAGTGAACGGCAATACCTATACTTGGGAACAAGTGAAACTTGCCCAAAAAATCAATTCGGATATCAAAAAGGAACTTGGCTTCTTGCCCTCAAAACCAAAACTGTCCAGACGCAGGGCCTTTATCGTTATTTTGGAAGAACTGTATTATGATGTTCCCGATTATCCAGAAGGGGTCGCCCTTGCCATGATCCACAAAAGGGCAGCCCAACGCTTTACCTTCGCCCAACGTGCATTAAAAGGGTTCGATACGGTATCGGAAGTCCATCCCAAACGGCCTTGCACCTTCTATGAAAACAATGCCCTAAAAAAGATGAACTATCGAAGGGCATTGTCCCATTTGGTCGAATTCCAAAGCCTGTTCTTTGAAGTCGAAAAAGCTGCCGATTCCTTAAAAGATACTTATCGGGACATTCTTCTCTGCTAACAAAAGTGGTGTACAGCGTTTCATGTACAGCACTGCCCATTTCCTTTTTCGTTTGCCCTTAGGTTTGCTTTATGTTAATCGGAGGTCACGAAGCAAGTTGTGTTTTTGCTAACAAAAACCCTACGCACTTCGTTTGAAGGTTGCTTTGTGATCCTCACAAATACATTGAAATGGGAAGGCCGAAAAAGGAATTAAGCATATTAAAAATAATACAGGTCAACATCAGGATGACCGTTGACGACTATATCAAGGTTTCCGATAACGCAGAAACCATCGGATTGTCCGTAGCCGAATATATCCGAAGGAAGACGACGGAAAAATCCCTGCCGAAGAAAAAGGTAAGCCCATTGGACCGGAAACTTTTCGTTGAACTGAGCCGGGTGGGAAACAACCTGAACCAACTGGCCAAGGTTGTAAACTCAGGTATCCGTGACCCGTTCAGTATCCAGAGACAATTGGAAGAAGTAAAAACCGTATTGCAATACCTGAAATCAAATATCGTGAACCATGATAGGTAAGATAGTCATAGGAAAGGATTTTTATGGAGTACTGGCCTACAATGAAAAAAAGGTGCGTGAGGGGGTCGGGTATGTAATCGATTCCAATATAGAGTATTCCACTCCCGTCGAAATGACGCAGGAATTCAATCTGATCAGAGAACTACGCCCGAACCTCGGGAAAGCGGTACTCCACGTTTCCCTGAACCTTCCACACTCGGACTACTTAAATGATAAGGAGTTCGCTTCGTTCGGTTGCGACTATCTGATGAAGTTGGGCTTTGACAACAACCAATTCATCATGTACCGTCATAAGGACACGGAACACGAGCATATCCATATCATAGCAAATCGGGTAAGGTACTCGGGCAGAACGGTAAGCGACAGTAACATTAAAAGAAGAAGTCGTAAAGTTCTCGATGAACTCGAGAAGAAATATGGCCTGACCCAAATCGTTGGAAAAACGAACACCCAAAAACCGCTAACCCAAAAAGAAATAGAGAAGACCCTAAGAACGGGCAATGTCCCGATCAAACTTGTTCTTCAGGACAGAATCGGTTCGGCGGTTGCAAGGGCGAAGGATATCAAGGAGTTTATCGGATTATTGGAAAAGCAACATATATCCCCAAGATTCAATGTAAGCAAGACCACCGGAAGGGTTTCCGGTATATCGTTCAGGTATCAGGATGTAGTATATAAGGGCAGTACACTTGGCAAAAAATTCTCATGGAACAGTATTAAAAAACACATCGATTATGAGCAAACAAGAGACCGTTCAGTTGTACTATCGGCTAATGAAAAAGAACGAGGAACTCATCCTGTTGGTGAAAGAAACAATGGAACAGCAATCAGGCCTGAACCAAGAAATAATGGAGGTTCGAAAGGCGTTGAAAATCTTGCTCAACAATCAAAAGGTTATCTGGACAAAATTGAAGGAAATGGAGTAGTCGGGCCTAGGGCACAAGAAACGGATTGGAACCCGTTTAAACTGGAACTTCTGGATGATAATGCCAAAAAGAAGTCCAAAAGAAAGAAGAAAAGGAGAGGCCTAGGTCTATAGGATATACCATAAAACTGAACACATGAAAACGAACGATAAGCTAAAATTCTCGGGACTGTCCGAGTCCGAGATCCAAGTACTGGATATGATACGGAACAAAAGATTTCTGTCCATCAAATTAGTGATTAAGAACGGAGAAATCGATGTCATCGAAGGACTGGAAAGACTCCGAACAGGGGAACGTATCATCGATATGTTGAAACAACACGATTTTCAAAACCTTGAAATCAAACAGAGTAACGGCAAAATCGTTTGTGTGAACAGGATATTCAGGAAAAAAATCCGTCCGGCCAAGAATACCGAAAGTTGTTGACCGGTATTCATAAGTATGGGATAAAATACGAGTTCCCCAAAGGATTTCATAGAATAAAAAAGGTAAATTAAAGCCTGCTTTTACAAATACGGAAGTCACCTTCAAGAAACGGGAGCTGCCGAGATGTATGGAAAATGTCAAACTCAACGGTTGAGCCAAAGCAGAAAA
>Ga0208768_1001134_pt1 | contig 15000 bp, 19 predicted proteins | sample AntAceMetag02UK1_FD_184760 | JGI IMG/M metagenome (GOLD analysis project Ga0208768, IMG submission 184760) | Saline lake microbial communities from Ace Lake, Antarctica - Antarctic Ace Lake Metagenome 02UK1 (SPAdes) (version 2) | ecosystem: Environmental > Aquatic > Non-marine Saline and...
GATTGGTATGACTTCATGTACTCTCCCGACAAGGGGTGGGACGTGTTCAAGAGATTGTTGATACCTTTCTACTGGAGGGGAGATGTGGTAGGATTCACGGGCAGGATGTTTGAACAGTCTGACAAAGTCAAATACTACACGGACGTACAGCCTGGATACGTGTTCAACATGGATGCACAAGATTGGTCAAGGAAGTTCGTACTGGTAACAGAAGGACCGTTTGATGCAATCACCGTTTCTGGTGTGAGCATATTGGGTTCAGAGATAAATGACACACAGCGAGAGCTCATAGAAGGACTGGGCAGACAAATCATAGTGGTACCAGACAGAGATGCTCCGGGACAGAAACTAGTGGACCAAGCGACAGAATTTGGCTGGGGTGTTGCTTTTCCAGAATGGGATAAAACGGTTGGAGATGTGGCCGATGCTGTGTTAAAATACGGTAGGCTGTTTACTATACAATCAATATTGAAAACAACAGAGACGAGCAAATTGAAAATAGATTTAAAGAGGAAGATGTATGGCTGATTACAACAACAACGAACCGCAACACCAGGCTAAGAACTATTCGTTCGACGTGCAGAAATTGTACATCGAGATGCTGTTGGCTGATGCCGAATCATTCGCTAGGGCACAGAACATATTCAAACCCGAGGCATTTGATCGTAAGTTGCAACCAATCGCCAAGTTCGTCAAGGACTACATGGACGAATACAAGGTCATGCCAGAGGTTGAACAGATCAACGCATCACACGAGATACAACTGAAGCAGGCCAAGGATCTAGACCCTGCACACTTCAACTGGTTGTTGGACGAGTTTGAGACATTCGCCAGACACAAAGCACTTGAAAGTGCGATACTGTCATCTGCTGATCTCCTAGAGAAAGGTGACTACGGTCCAGTGGAGGACATGGTCAAGGAAGCAGTCAGTGTTGGCCTGACCCGAGACCTGGGCACAGATTACTTTGACGATCCAAAAGGTAGACTACAAGCACTGAAGGACAACAACGGACAGATAAGCACAGGGTGGGCGAACCTAGACAAGAAACTGTTTGGTGGATTCAACCGAGGAGAGTTGAACATCTTCGCGGGAGGTTCAGGAGCAGGTAAGAGTTTGTTCTTGCAGAATCTCGCAGTCAACTGGGCACAGGCCGGGCTGAACGTGTGTTACATATCTTTTGAGTTGTCTGAAGCACTTACGGCCATGAGGTTGGATGCCATGATGACCAACATTCCAACTAGGTCTGTGATGAAACAACTCGATGACGTTGAGATAAAAGTCAAGATGCTGGCCAAGAAGTCAGGTAACCTGCAGATCAAGTACTTGCCAAGTGGTAGTAACGTGTTGGACGTTAGGACATATCTCAAAGAACTGGAATTGAAGAACAAGAAGAAGGTAGACTGTATACTGATTGACTACTTGGATCTCATGATGCCCAAGAGCAAAAGGATATCACCAGCGGACTTGTTTATCAAGGACAAGTATGTGAGTGAGGAATTGAGGAATTTAGTTGTTGAGAAACAGTGTGTGTTGGCAACAGCATCACAGTTGAACAGGGCCAGTGTGGAAGAGATAGAGTTTGATCACAGCCACATATCAGGTGGACTGTCCAAGATACAGACAGCAGATAATGTGATAGGTATATTCACATCGAGGGCAATGAAGGAACGTGGTAGATACCAGATACAGTTCATGAAGACTAGAAGTAGTAGCGGAGTAGGACAAAAAGTAGATTTAGAATTTGATGTAGACAGTTTGAGAATCAGAAGCCTGGATGAGGATGAGTCACAGAGCTATAATCAACAGGGCAAGAACAAGATTTACGATTCACTGAAACAAACATCCAAAGTTACAGGTGGAGATGCATCCAGAGATGCGAGAACGGAGGTGCCAGATCCACGCAAGGGCGATGCACTGGGGGTAAAGGTCAAGGCCACAGTGGAGGGCGGCAAACTGAGACAACTGTTAAACGAACTGCACTCAGATGAAGAACAGTAACGAAATTGAACACATTTACGAACAGTTAAGTTCGCTTTATCCAGAATACGCAAACAAGAAACCCAAAGCAAAGATACATTCAAAAGCATACACTAGCCTCATAGGAGTGATGTTGTCAGCACAGTCTCAGGACAAAAGGACTGCTGTCGCTTGTAGGCAACTGTTCGCACTTGCGGACACGCCGGAAGACATGCTGAAACTTTCACAGGAAGAAATAATAGAAGCAATCAAACCCGCCGGACTATTCAACGCCAAATCTAAAAACATCTTGGCAACGAGCAAAATGCTGTTGGAACAGTTCAACGGACGTGTGCCACAGACACAGAAACAACTGATGACCTTGCCCGGCGTTGGACGCAAGAGCTCCGACATAGTGATGAGATTCGTATTCGGAGAACCACACATAGCAGTGGACACACACGTGTTCAGGATGTTATGGAGACTGGGTTGGGCGGACAGCCTGGACGAGGGCAAGGCCTCCATCACGGTCAACAACACTACACCCGACAAGTACAAGTACGGTGCACACATGTGGTTGATAACACACGCTAAACTTGTCTGCAGGTCAAGAACACCTTTATGTGAACAGTGTGTGATCAATACCGCATGCAATCGCAGAGACATCATGATTCCTAAAAATAAATTACGTCAAAGAGCATAACCAAAATAATGTACAGATCACGAGGAGAGACAGCAATAGTAGAATGCTACCCTAGGGACAACAAAGTAGTAAAACATTTTGTCCCCAGAAAGAAAAAATTCGGGGTAGGGCATGGACCTTTGAGGGGATCTCTAGAAATGTGTTTTGCACGGGAGGTGGAATGTCTACGAAGGCTTAAAGGTGAAAAACATTTCCCACAGTTGATCGACCATGACATGAAGAACCTGACCATAGAGATGTCCTACGTGGGACGTCCTTTCAGACACTTTGCTTATGACGACCGACGAAAATACATCGAGCAGGTTGATCTCATAGTGGACACGCTGACTAAACATAAAATAAAATTAGCCTACGAGCTGAATCCAAATAACGGCAAGATAGGATACATGCTTTCCATGATGATGGTACACCATGATCAATTGAATATAATTGATTTCGAACGGGCATGGCCTGTTGGATTCGAGCAGGAGGAAAGTATAACAGATGCCCTACGATCAAGTTTTGATCACCACCATGACGCAAAATTCAAGTCCATGCTGAGAGAAACCATAATTACAACAAACAGAGAAGAATCACCAAAAGGATACTATGAAGAAGAGTGAAGCAGAGGACCTACATGCATGGGACCAATACCAGCACAGCAAGTTAGGAAACAATGTGGAGGAAAGGATCAAACTGTTTGACCTTGAATCATACGCAGGCATAGACAAAACATTGTTGGACACAGGTGCCAACAATGGCAAATTCACGGCGAGTCTGGCACACCTTTTCAAATCAGCGACAGCAGTGGAACCTTTCGCGGAACCTGTCACACAACCTGTGAATGTCACGTGGGTCATGAAAGGATTCAAGGATTTCTGTGAGTCAAACACACAGAAGTTTGATGTGGTGTACTCCTTCGCAATGACCATACAAGTGGCAGACATAGATTTGTTAGGCACGGATACTATAGCAAAAGAATATTATGATCTCACGGCAGAGGGCGGAGTGCTCATATACGAGACACAGAAACTGTCAAAACCCAGACACAAGGATCACGCCATGGCAATGATCGCTTCGTTCAGGAAGTTGTACGGTCAGGAATTTAGAACAGGCAAGGGCAGATCAAGAGACAAAAGAACAGTACATTACTTCCGGAAAATATAGAATTACAGCGAAGGAGAATGGCCCACTTCCTCAAAGTTGTTAATCAAATGAAATTTAGGTGCCGTCCATTTTTCTACACCACCACACCACATGTCTGGCCATTTTTTTGATATGTCAACATCGGAATACGCTTTCTGCTTACTCTTCTTCGGGGGTCTTCCTAACTGAACACCTACCAAGATGGCATGAGTAGCCCACGAACGCATCTTTTCATATAACCAAGGCAAATCTTGTCGATGAACCATGGGTAGGCAATCAAAAGCCCATACCATGTCCCATTTACCTTCTGGCCATTCATCTAGACCGTGTATACAGGGATCATATTGTGTAACGTCAATTCTAACCTGTTTATCAAAATGCTGTTCTGAATACTGCTGTCCTTTGCCACAACCAAAATCTAGAGCTGTACGAATATCGTGCCTATCTCGTAATACTTCTATTTGCTTTTTATATTGTGATGTACCTAACCCTGTCCACTTAGGATGAGTTACATGATACTCGGCTCCAATCTTAACAGAATCTATATAGGTTTTTGGAAAATTCATACAAATGTATTTAAACTTAAATACTGACATGTCGTTTATTTTGGAATCTATATTTAAAAATAAAAAAGTAGCATTGGTAGGAAATGCCGAATCTTTGGTGTCTCAACAGAAGGGCAGTGACATAGATAGTCATGATATTGTTTGTAGAATTAATCTAGGACCGACCCTGTGTGGCACGGGAAGTCATGGAAATAAAACAGATGTGTTGTTCTTCAGTATGCCAGAGTGGGCCACTACTGACGATAAATTACCAAATCAAGTAACCAAGATACATACCGGCCATTGTTTCAACCCTTGTTTTATGTCTCATCAAGAACGTCAAAACTTTACTCCTTCCATAAAAACAGATTACTTTTTTACAAAAGAAAAGTTTATTTTTTTAAAGAAACAAATAGGCTATACCAGGCATAAAACATGGCCTTCTACAGGGGCCACTGCTTTTTTCATGTGTCTAGAGGCCAACCCAAAAGAACTTAATCTCTACGGGTTCGACTTCAAAAAATCATTTACATTTTATCATGGTGATAAATTTGGTGATCCTAGGACAGCCCGAGACAGAAAGCGTAAGCACAACTGGGATCTCGAGAAAGACTGGACAACTAAGTTAATCAACCAAAAGACAAATTTAAGATTACTGTAAAACGATATGTTTCATAAGACAAATAAAAAAGGATTCTTCTGTGCCTCTGACACGTCGTTTTTCAACGAATGGACAAAGATTTTTATAATGAGTGCTATACAACATGCCCCATGGGCCAATGTAAGGGTACACATTTACGATGGCACAGACAAAGACGAAGAATGGTGTCGTAAAAAAGGGGTTGAGTGTTCCACAGAAGCGACACCTGAACAATATACTAAGAGCAACGAATCAAAAAAAGGATTCTGGGTTTGTGACAGATTTAGAAAAGTTTTGAACCTTTTTGAAGATGGGGTAACGGTATGGTGTGTTGATTCCGATAGTGTACTACACAGAGACCTATCCGAAAACGAATATGATCGTATCACTTCACGATCATGGGTAAACGTATGGGGTGAGCCAAATACAAGAACTTACAAAACAATAGGATACTCTGTAGTTTTTTCCGGTCATGACAGAGAACGACACGAAATTGCAGTCAGACTTACAGAGCAAGAAAAAAAATTTGCATGGTTCCTGGATCAAGAGATCATGGATTCCATGTTGAATGAAAATTACTTCTCACCAGTTGAAAGGACTTACAGCAATCATGTGTACAGCAAAGATTCATATATCTGGTCAGGTAAAGGAAAACGAAAATACATGAAGTCGAATAATCTTCAAAGTTTCACAGGATTAGCACAGCACTATAAAAAAATTCTGGACAAAAATGAAACATAAATAATTTCGTGTCAAATTATGTAACAGACGAAAAATTTCCCCACCTGGGTGGTAATTTCGCTGAAGGCGATCCTGCCTGTTTCAGTGCTTCTGCCTTCAGGTACTGTCTGGATAACTTTGAAATTGAAACCGTTATGGATATAGGATCTGGCCAAGGTCATACCGCGAAATGGTTTACTGATCAAGGGTGTGACGTGACTGCAGTCGAGGGACTCTCAGAAAACGTTGAACACTCGGTGGTGCCGACAATACAACATGACCTAGTAAATGGGCCATACATCAAACCAGTTGACCTAACTGTGTGCATCGAGGTTGTAGAACATGTAGACAAAAAATATGTTTCAAATTTAATAGATACCTTGACTAACGGAGAATTGATACTAATGACACACGCAGTTCCTGGCCAGCGTGGTTGGCACCATGTTAACTGCCAGCCGACAGAATATTGGACAGATCTGTTAGGACAAAAAGGTTACTCCATAATGGACGACCATTCTAAAAAAATTCAGATCTTGTCTAAAAACGACGGTGCAAAACATATAGCACGTAATGGCTTTTTGTTCGGAAAACAGAAATAAATCTAGATTATTATTTTGTTAATATACACTCGTAATATGTAGTGGCCAAAGGATCTTTGTCAGGCACATCCACTAACAGAGCATAAGCATCTTCTTTGAACTTATCCATTCCTGTGTGTTTCAATTCGGCCTGCCACCAATCGGGTGTCCTAACTGTAAGGTGTGCATTCCTTCCGTCGGGTAATATCGCAACGGCTTCGAAACAAGCGATTAAATGGTACTGGCATACTCTTGCTCTTATGCCTAAATCCGTTAAAGTTTCTTGTACAAGTGTTGGTTCTACATGTTCTAGTACATCTGTTGATATGATCATGTCTACTTCCGATGGCATCTTACCTTCGAATCTAGGATCCCAACCTGTCACATTTATGTCTGGGTATAAATGTTTTAACTTGTCTACTAATATCCCGGCTCCGCATCCAAAATCTAAAATACTTTTTGGCGCAAAGTTTTCTATGGCCTCTTTCATCATTTTAGGTATATCCTTGTCTCTGAAGTTACGACCCCACTTTGGTTTTTTAACATGCATTTCTTTTAACAGTTTGTGATATTCTTTTGTCAAAGCCATACAATTAATTAGCATTGAGGATATTGGTTATATGATATTAAGGGTGAATTCTTTTTTTCTCTTTCAACAGCGTTAAAAAGCGTGAGGCCGGCCTGCCCTTTTTTGAATCGGATCGTACTTCTTGGTAAAGTTTGTACCCCACGTGGCGGCACCGTAAATACTGCATCATGGGAATACACTACGATTATAAAAACACAAGGGGTGCAAAGAAGTTGCAAAAGCAACACGAACGTGAACAGCGTAGGCTATCCAAGAAACAGATGCCCACACAGCCGGAGGCACCCGTGGAAGAAAACAAACCCCTAACACTCGACATGATAACTGACCCAACCAAATGATAAACCAGAGGCTGTTCGACCAATACAAAATTGACACCAAGAAGGATTTAAAGATTAAAAACCTGTGTCCTCGTCCCAAGGACACTGTCCTGATCGACAAACAAGGATCGTGCTATGCCTGTGAGTGTACCAGTTGGTTGCCGCAGAGCATAGGCAATCTACAAATAAAATCACTAACAGATATTATTGGCAGTGACATGCATCAACATCTGCAAAGTTCTATAACAGATGGCACATATCGTTATTGCAACGAACATCAATGTTCATACATAAAGTCAGGTGCTGTATTGCATGGCCAGCCGGATCGCATACAGCATTTAAGACTTGCCATAGATGACAGTTGTAATCTGCGGTGTCCAAGCTGTAGGAAAGGTATGATATTCCACAAAGAAGGATCTGCATACAACCTAGGCATACGACTCGCGGACAACATAAACGATTGGTTGCACAAGTTTCAACACCCCTTGCAGGTGCACATAGGTTCTGATGGTGATCCATTTGCTTCACACGTGTACAGACACTTCATGGAGCAGACACCCGAACGAGACAACATCAAATACTCCATACTGACCAACGGACTGATGTTCAAGGAGTTCCATACCAAAGTTCCTTATGTAATCAACAATCTACAAGAACTGGGCGTAAGCATAGATGGAGCAACTAAAGAAACATACGAGAAACTTAGACTGGGCGGTAGATGGGATAAGATCATCGAGGGGCTGGAATGCATGGCCGAACAGAAACAGAAACACGGTTTTAGATTCATACTGCACTTTGTAGTGCAGAAGGACAACTACCACGAGATGGAGAAGATAATTGACATGGGCGAGCAGTACGGTGCTGATAGGGTGTGGTTAAACAAGATCGAGGACTGGGGTACTATAGATGATTTTAGAACACAAGATATATTCAAAACGACAGACTATCAAAATCATCTAGATGGTGTGGTGCAACGTATACAGCAACGTGATGATAGATTTATAGAGTGTCCTACTTTAATAAGTGAAGAGGCTCGTTGTATAAACAAAAGCTAAACTGCAATCTTGGATAACAGGCTGTCTTACCAAGCTCTACTGTGTGTAATATATCACTACGCAACACAATCGGTTTGTCACATTCAACCCTGTCGATCTCGTTAGCATAATCATCATACCAAACATTGTAAGTGTCCTTTGTGTTTAACACAGGAAAATTGATTTTAGCTACGACCGGTGGCTCATCTTTGTGTATGTCTGTTGATATGGTTTCATTGTATATGGTGAAGCTCATGTCTCTGACCTTAAATCCCATTTCATCAAACCATGCCTTGGTGGGATTGTTTGGTATTGAGAAATAATCCTGAATCTCGTCTCTAGTCATGTGATTCCAAAACTCTGTAATATTTTTGTTGGCAGTAATTCCTGTGTAGTAACCATAAAGGCTATCGGCAATCTTCTGTTGTTTAGAGCAATCCAGAATAAAATATGACTTCATAGTGTCTATTTAAATACAACTTATAATGAAGATAGCAATAACTGGGCACAAAAAAGGAATAGGACAAGAGTTCGCTAAACAGCTAGTAGAAAAAGGCCACAACATCGTAGGCATTTCACGTAGCGATGGGGAGAACATCAGGAGGACTGCACACACGGCCGCTCTGATAGAACCCTGTGACATGTTGATCAACAACGCTATAAGTTTTTACGCACAGACGGAACTGCTGTTCGAGGTGTGGCACAGGTGGCAACACGCCAAAGAGGTGCGGCACATCTGGAACATATCAACAAAACTGTGTGAACAGGATCATGACATAGACATCAAGGGACTGACCATGCGGGAGTCCATGCAGTACAGGAATCAAAAAATGGCCTTGGAGTTGGCACATCACCAACTGAACTTTCAACCCAGCAACATTAAAATGGAGTTGATACGTCCGGGCGAGGTCCGTACACAATCATTCAGTGACCCGGATGCCATAACTGCAGAAGATTATGTCAAACAAGTGTTGACACAACAGGGCATGGTATAATGTTATCCGGATGGAACAAACTGTTAACCACAGACTGTGTGGTACTCAACATAGGTGAACACGTGATCTATCCCATATTCAGAGTTGGCTCAAGCAGTCTAATAGCTGTTTGTGATAAGCAGTACGTCAACGCCGAGATAGCAGAGTGTAAACACATAGATGTAATAATAAGAGATCCCGATGATCGTTTTGTGTCTGGCGTAAACGAATACTGTGTACAGCAGAACTTGGATGTGAAGGAGGCATGGGAGTTGATAAACAAAGGGCAAGTTAACGACAGGCACTTCACTCCTCAGTATGTTTGGTTGATGCATCTCTACAGATTTTATAAAGGTGATATCACAATACGTCCTTTTGATTACATAAGCAACATCACACAAGTGCATCTACACAAAAGTAGCTCGAGCGTGGATGTACCCGTGTGTGAACCTTACGTCAAAGCAGACAGGCACCTAATCAAATACTACAACCAAACTGTTGCACTAGAAGAATTAATCACGAGATATAAAAATGTTTTGTCCTAGGCTTGACCACTTTGTGAGACTTAACCAAGATGGTTCTGTGGGCAAGTGCGGACACATGGTCAACGCAAAAGGATTCAAGAGCTTCGAGGAAATGGAACACAGTGAATGGATAAAAAACATCATGGACACTATGTCTGCGGACAAGTGGCCGGATGAATGCACAAGGTGTGAGCAATCTGAAAGGGTCAAAGGCGAGAGCATCAGGACCAACAGCATAACCAGACACAAGATGTTATACCCAATACGCAAGGACTATCTCATAGTGGGCGGGGTGTTAGATAATATTTGTAATAGTGCTTGCCAATCCTGCAACGCCGGGCTCAGCACAAAGATAGGCAGTCTGGAATCAAAAAATTATCCTCGGGTGGACAACTACGAGGTGTTCCAAACGCTACCATTGGACCGAGTGATAGAGCTAGATGTCAACGGGGGAGAACCCACCGCCAGCAAGAACTACAAGAAAGTGTTAAACGATCTGCCTGCGAACACAAAGATAGTAAGGATGAACACTAATGGTTCTAGAATGATCAAAGAGATCGAAGATGTGTTGAAGAGGAACATTATGGTCATAGTCACCATGAGCCTAGATGGTATAGGCAGTGTGCATGATTATGCGAGGTGGCCTATTAAATGGATTGACTACAAGAAGACCGTAGACGCTTACAAGAAATTGCAGGAGAAATACAAGTTGCTACAATTAGACTTCTGGACTACTGTGAGTTGTTTAAACATAAAAAACTTACCTGAGATAATTAATTTTGCGAAGAACAAAAACATACCACACGACTGGGCTTTCCTGGATCAACCAAGTGTTTTGAACGTGAGGTATAAAAACAAATTCACCGTGGTTGCCAAACACATGTCCCCAAAGGAGATAGCCATAGATGAGGACAACAGCGAACAGCTAGAAGCGTTTATCAAGCGGCAGGATATGTTACGTGATATATCTGTAGATGATTATTTTAACTTGGTCCCAAATCTTTTCAAAAACAGTTGAGCAAAACGTTCATGGTGTGCAACACCGTAGTGTTCTCCGTCCTTAGCAAAATTAGGTTCATTGTATTGCTCACGTTGTGTTCTTGAATCCCAGTATGGCCAGCAGTTCTTGATTGTGTACTCTTGCAGTACATTGAGATCCTTTATGTGTTCGTGGTACGGATCTTGTGCGAAACAATGGAACACCTTGCAGTTATTCCTTTCAGCGTACTTCTCAACAAAGAAAACATTCTTGAGGAAATTATTTTTGTCTGTCTCATCATTCTCAAATTTCAACTCCTCGTCACTTCCTATCAAATTTTTTGTATGGGCTTCTAGCCTTTCCCTACGGCTCCATGCGGGCCAACACACAATCACTATCCTGGGGTCAATGAGTTGCTCACACCCATACAGTATACGCACAATCTTGTCAGCACTTGCACCCGGTTGTCCCAGATTCCAGTACCTTAACAGTTTTGTGTTGTGTTGTGATAAAAAATGTACCCAATGCTCATCATCATCGCTACCTTGACCAAAAGTGTGAGAGCATCCAAGCACCACGACGTTCTTCTTGCCGTCCGGCATTGGATCCCAAGACGGACATCGGTATCCATGGGAATTGGTCTTGTAATCCGTCAGTGGCGGCTTGTCTATCTCAACACTCTCCGGTAGTTCTTTATCTGTGTAATATCCAAATTTCATTAGTAAGTTATCAACCCCCCCGGTGTGTCCCTGTCTAGTTCTAACGTTAGGCAGGTCACTCCTTGATTAAAGAAATGAGAATAAGTGAATGGCACAAACACTATGTCTATGTTTTTTTTCTCAAACTGTTTGATCATGGCGGTCTCCGTTTTATAGTGATCCCACATCACAACAGTGTTAGTATCTATGCTTAGACAGTTGACTACCAGCACGGTGTTTTCAAAATCGCCATCTTGTATGCGTGAGTCTATCACCGTCTGGTATATCGAAGTTTTTTTATCTTTCTCTGCGTTGACATTTATTATGTCCCAGTCTTTGAAACAAGCTGGTAGGTCATCCCTGCTGTGATAAGTCAGTAATAGCCCAGGCCTCAATATAGTGATATGCGAGTCCAGGTGCCCTATGATATTTTTTTGGTTCACTGCGTGGAATTTATACGTGTCGCCGAACATAGATTCTAACCACTCGAAACCAAGTTTGTTCCCGGCACCGTTGGTGTTAACAAAAATATCCTTGCCGTATTTTAGACAAGACGGAGCATCCATGATCGGATCTTGATTTGGCACATCGTCCGCTATGTCAACCTCGTAGTCTGCATAGTCGTGTCTAGGGATTGGCATGGCCATCCACTTTGCACCTTTACGGAATTGGTCCAGCATTATATCTCTGTAATAGAAAGGTTCAAAGAAACGTTCCTTCTCACACATCGCAGATTCTATTATTGTGTCTCCAAGTACTAGAAACAGGTCTCTCGGCGTGAGCGGAATCTTTGTTCCCGGACTCGACCAGTACGGTGTCTGTATAGGTATGTTTGGTATGGGCACAGGACGATGGACTATTATTCCTCGGGCTTCCAGCACTGCTTGGAAGTTATTCAATTCATCCTTGGTCTTTTGGAATATGTGCTCTATTCTTTTTTGCTGTCTAGGGTCTTCTAGCATGATCAATGATAAGTCTACGTCGCCGACTATGATTTCTTTTAACGGATCAAAAGTGTTGTGTACATTCATTATTTTAATTTGTTGTTTCCATTAACACTGTCTTTGTCGAGGAATATCCAGTTGATTTTTTTGTGTAGGAGTATACCGGGGTCTTTGTTATTTTTATCGTAATTGAATTTTGAATGTCTGTCAACCCCACAACAGTAATAATAGTTTATCTCGCCGTACCATCCAAACGTATTTACTGCCTTGCCGTGTATGACTTCGCTTTGTTTTTCTTTCTCTTCCGGGTCAAGGCTTTGCCACCAGCCCTTGTCTATCTCGGGGAAGTACTCGGCATTGTAGATGTTGACTGACTGCTTGTTTATAGATAGCTGTAATACCTTTATGTGTTTGTTTTCCACTTCCTGTGTTCCGGAGAAAAGAAAACTGAGTTTAGTCTTACTACTGTCCTTGTACTCTCGATCAAACTGTATCAGTTCCTGGTGTACAGTGTTTCCCTTATACTCTTTTTCAAAACATATCTCACCGTTGATCAACAATTTTACAGTTGCCGCGTCCGCTTCTGTGAATACCTCTATGGGTATTGCGTGATTGAAGATTAATTTATTGTCTATCATATAGTCCAGTCAGTGGCTGTGGTCTGGTGCTAGGTGTGAAATCTCTAAATATTTGTCCTGTTATTCCCAGTCGCATTTTATCCTTATCCATGCCAACAATTTCGTGGGCGACATCTGCCTCAAATAAACACCAACGACCCGGTTCAATGATTGTTGAAAATATTAATTCTGTTTTCTTTTCATTGGTGTAAAAATTAGTATAAACATTATCTCCACCGGCTTCAACAATGTATAACAATTTAGATTTTGTGTTCCGGTCAACATGGGCAGGTACATCGTTAAACAATATTTGATAATTCAAATATATGCTGTCTGCTATATTCTCTCTGCCCCAGTTGTTTAACTTTTCAACATTGGTATGAGTCGATATGTAGTGTCGTTCCTTGGCTTCTGACAAGTCTGCTTGGCTAGGAATCATCGAGTCTATTACATCTTTCGGGATCGTGGGGAAATTTACATATTTCACACATTCGATTGGGTACATGCTTTCTCCTTATTCTAAGTTGTGCATTTTGCTCCAACTGCCTACCAAACTTGTTAGCTCAATAGATTTAGTTGGATCGTTATAATGACTTTTGTTAATAGTTTTATCAATGAGCCGGATGCCTTCGTTCCATACCTTAACCCATAATTTCGTGCTTAATTCTTTGTCCCAAAACCAACCATCCTTGTATGCTTTGTTTGGGGTGTCGAATGCTTTGGGTAGAGAATAGTAATTCTTTTCCTTGCCTATTTGTTGTGTTGTATACTTTCCATAAATCAGTGGATCCACTATCTGTTGATATTCTGTTGTGGAAAAAAATTTATTATCGTGCTTCTTGAATAGTTCCTTGGCATTGATTAATTTTGAAATATAATTATAGACAATGCGAGCCTGCTTGATAGCAAGTTCCGGAAGATCGGGAGACCAAAAGAAATACTCTATTATGTCCCATTTATTCTTAATTGCCAGTTCACCACTGGGTGATCCCAAGAACGAAGTATCTAGAAATCCGGCTTGCCATTTTTCAACATGTTGATCATACACAACACGAGGTTTTTCCATACCCCTAACGAAACACGTTGACCCACTCATTAAATATTTTTGAATTTTAGGATCTTGGTGGAAAAATCCATTTATGTAAACCAGTGGTGTGCATAATTGTCCTGTTGAATATATCCAACTTTCATCTATGTAGTTGTCATAGAATTGATACGTGTCCAACAATATTATTTCAAAGTCTTGTATTTTTTGGTATTCTGCTAACAACGGCATACCTATCTTAAATTGTTCTAAGTTGAACGCATAGTCCTCGGCATTTTTAAAATTCCATGTGCCATACATTATTACAGCATCTATTTTGACATTGTTGTCTAAGAATGACCTAATTACGCAAACACTGTCTATGCCGCCACTGAAATATAAAATAACGTTATCATATTTTTCACGTAGTTGTATGGCTCGCATTTTATAAATTTCATATAGATCATGCACGGGTTCTTTTGACCAATCGTGTTTGGAATATGTTTCGTCATTGAAGTTCCAATGCACATGTTCGTCTTCGGGACAGTTTGCCAATGCTTGCCATTTGTTAGGATAATCATTACCGTTGTGTTGATAGTATCCAAGTTTCTTTACATGTTCTGGTATCATTATACAAATAGTTATTGCGTGTTTGTGGTGTGCCCGGCATGATTCGAACATGCGACCTTCGGTTTAGGAAACCAACATTCTATCCAACTGAACTACGGGCACCTGTTAGTGGCGGTCCCTGGGAGAATCGAACTCCCCTTTGCAGGATGAAAACCAGCTGTCCTAACCGATAGACGAAGGGACCTTAAGTGGCGGGAGTGAAGGGACTCGAACCCTCGACCTATCGCGTGACAGGCGATCGCTCTAACCAACTGAGCTACACCCCCACTGTGTATTTGGTGGAGGATACAGGGATCGAACCTGCTACCTCCTGAATGCAAATCAGGCGCTCTCCCAGATGAGCTAATCCCCCAAATATACCAAACTTACCAAAACAACCACTATTACCAAAAAAGTCAGCAT
>Ga0208768_1001137_pt1 | contig 14965 bp, 9 predicted proteins | sample AntAceMetag02UK1_FD_184760 | JGI IMG/M metagenome (GOLD analysis project Ga0208768, IMG submission 184760) | Saline lake microbial communities from Ace Lake, Antarctica - Antarctic Ace Lake Metagenome 02UK1 (SPAdes) (version 2) | ecosystem: Environmental > Aquatic > Non-marine Saline and Alkaline...
TTTATAGCAGTATGGCTAGCACTATTGAATTATTCAACTAGTACTAACACTATCGCGTTATTCGACTATAGGTATCACTATTGCATTATGCAACGAATGCTATACCTATTGATTTAGTGGTTCAAATGAATAATGCTATGTGCAATGCTATATAGCTACCTATATAGCATTGAACTAGTCAAGAAAATGCCGAAGACAGAATAAGTGAATGTTGTTTTTGGGAAAAAAAGTACTGACCTATTACAGAGAAGATTTGAATTCTTTCATAGCCCCTAGCATTTCGGATTCCATTTGGAGGAATTTCTTTTGTAAATCCTCCTTATAGGCCATGTTTTCAATCAAACTACGTTTTGGTACAAAGTCATTGTCCGGAAGTAAAATCCAGATAGGATTATACCCTAACGTATAGTAATAGAGGATAATTTTGATGGAATTGACCGTGGACATTCCCCGTTCAACATTAACTAAAGTATTTCGGTCTATTTGGAGTGTATCACTTAATTTGGTCAACGAAAACTCGCTGAAACGCTTGTCCGAAATATCGTCTATTTCAATCAATTCCAGGCGTATCTCTCGTAACCGTTCTCCAATATAACCTAAGTCCTTTGAGTCAAGTTTTATAATTCCTTCAATATCCATCATTCATAACTTTCAATAGGAAAAGAAGAAAAAAGTTCTTCCATATCCGTATCATATTCTTCCTGCAATGTAGTCAAAGTTTCCAAATCATCCATGGCCAAGTTAGTTTGGTAGTCCTTTATGAACGATCTGGCAGCTTCATCGGAATTACTCATTGCACTTGCCATTTCACTATTTATTTTTTCTTCATCAAATATTGCATTTTTCAAAATTTCACCGGTTAGCGATGAATATTCATTTTTCACTAAATTGTCCACCTCCCTCATAATATTTTCAAAGTTTTGGTTGGACACCTTCTCTATTTCACAATCAATAAGATGTTCTCTAATGATATCTGAGAATAACTTTCCTATTGCTTTTTTTGGTTCTCCACTGGATATTGCTTCTTTTAGCTTGTACTGATGTTTTACAAGCTTAAACCGTTTAACGAACGCTTTCATCTGAATCGTTTGAGCGGGGTTACAATCATGCTCATCTATACATTGCAAGAACAAGGTCTTGGTCAATGGTACTTGACCATTGGCTTTTTTGAAGAGCGATTCAAGGAATAGGACATCAAATGCAGTACTCATCTCCTTGAGAAGCTGATCATGTTGCAGTTGAAAGTCATCGGGTATGAAATCCCTGATTATAGGAAGTTCATAGCCCATTGCCGACTTTTTAGCCTTAATGTCTGGCTCTAATTGTCCAAAGCATTTCTTTTCCTTGATTTGATGCTCGAATGTATCTGCAACGATGCCTGCAAAATATCCAGTGGACATGGTAGCAATTTTACTGCGTGGTAATATATCCATCATTTGTGTGCTTATATTGGTGCCAACATCATTGGAACTCGTGTTTTTGCTTATTTGCTCTTGGTGTATTTTACCAAATAGTTCATTCAACCTTCTTGCGGTCTCCCCCTTAGCGGCACCACAGATTATATTGGCACAGTTGTCATAAATCACTTCCGCCATATCTTTTCCGTAATCCAAGACCAACTGGGTGAAGCTTTGAATGCCTAAAATCGTGGCTATTTTGTTTTCTCGGCCGGTATCGATAATTGTTCGCAAAAGCATGATGAATAGTGTAGGCAGCTCATCTAAAATTAAAGCCATGGGCCGTTTTTGTGGTTTGTTCACTTTTTTCATGAGTCCGTTCATATACATACCCAATGCCGCGGAATAGACTTGTTTCCGTTCAGGATTGTTCTGTAATGAGAGTATTTTTGGATGCTCTGGGTCGTTGATTTCTAAAGTGAAATCATTGCCCGACATGACATAGAATATCTCTTTTGTAGCCAGTTTAGATAAGCTGATTTGAACGGTACTCGTCTGCCCGGATAACTGTTCCATAGCTTTCTTTTCCAAGGCGTCCTTAAAGGGCACTAGAATTTGACGCACCTCTTTGTCTTGCATCATAATTTCCATAAGTAATTCCACTTTTACCGTGGAAAGTATGGAAAGATGTCCCGGGGAACATATATCCATTTCCAGTTCATCTGACTTCTTTTTCAAATACCAAATGCATGCTCCGGTAAAACTAATGGCACTTCTAGAGAAATAATCCTGTTTTTGAATCCATTCCGGATTCAAATTCTTTAATAAGGTTTCAGCAATATCAATAGCATCGGATTGGTTGTTTATAAGATTCTGATGCATAGGATTACAACGGTGGGTCATTCTAAGATCATCAAAACAGATAAAGAACATTTCTGGATAATAGCCCCATACATTAGTAACTTTCTTTTTGGACTCCATTAAATAACCATACGCCTTTTTGGTAAGCGAGTTGAACTTGAAATCATAAATAACCATGGCAAATCCTTTCCCAATCAGTTGACCCATTATCTCTTCTATAACAGAAAAGGACTTACCGCTGCCCGGAGTTCCAATTACCAACAAGGCACGAAATAAATTGACGTAGTTTATCCAGCCGTTGCGCTTTCTGTTTTTATGGATATAACTGTAAGGAATGTTGGCGGAATGAGAAGTGTTGATATACTCCTCGTTCTGCAAAAACGTCTCATTACGCTCATTAAAAGGGTCATTTTTTGACATATTATCAAAAGCCATTAGCTGAAACAAACGCATGCCGTAGGTCATAGTTCCAAAATAGCCCAAGGCAAATAGCAAGAGTCCAAGTATTTGGGTGTTTATGGTTACGTTTATATGCCAAGCGGATAAAAACAATAATCCAATAGCCACTATAAAACCTAAAAGGGTTGGTGTTTTGGGGACTTTATCATCCCGCTTTGGTCTGTAAATCATGATACCTCCCATTAGGAGCCCAATTAGAATACATCTTGACATAATACCAGTAGCCGGTATGTTTGATGTTCTCAGAAAATTATATATCGATTCATGTATTTGATGTCCTCCGAATAAATGCTCAACCAAAGGGTGATATTCTATGGTTACTACAATAAAAAAGTAGGCAGCCGAAAGATACATTCCCGTATAACCCTTATTTCTTTCTTCCATAGCTTGTACTTTTAATAATTTCTTGCTTAGCTACAAGGGATTTTTTTTCTAGGTAAAAGGAGATTATTTCATCTTTGGAAATCCATTGGTAGTCTTTCTCCCCGATGTTGCAAAGCACCTTCTCCGAGTCAACCATCATAACTTTTCCAATAGGGGAATAGTTGCCTTGAGTCTTAATCTTATGAACAGCCCAAAGTGCCTTTTTTAATCCTTTGGAAATAGAACTCATATCCTTAATTTGTTCATGATTCTTAAACCATATCAAGTTCTCATTCCAGTCTTTATGCAGTGGCGGTTTTTGAATGTGAAGCTGTGGACTTCCCAATCTGGTTGTCAAAACCGTAAAGAATTCCTCCCAGTACCAACGGGAACCGTACTTGCCATTACCAAGATGAAGAACGCTATCTAGTTGTACTTCTATAATCAGTGTTTCTTTTAGGCAAATGACTTCCGCAGGTTGCTGACCAATTTGTTGATGTAAAATGTTTAAATCAGTTTTTATTTCTGCTCCTAGTATCAAAATTTTATGGCCTCGTATTTGGAATCTCACCTCGGAATTTTGCCTATGCAGAACGAAATCATTTTGTTTCTTTTCCCTATCCATAAGAATTTTCAGGAAATACATATCAAAATAGAGTCCGGCTATATCATGGTCAAAACCTAAGTTTATGGGTAGTTTGCCCTCCGGGTCAATTTTGTTCTTCCACAGGAAAAACTGTTCCATTTTCCTTTCATCCAATTGCCCACCAAAGGCCAAGTAAAATAGATTTGGAAAATCTTTGGACTCATGATAGGCCATGGCATCGAAACCACTCTCAAAACAGGCTATGGCCCTGATGTTTGCTGTTGGATTGGATGCAAAGAGGAAGTGGTATTCCGAATTCATTACCCTGCTGAACTTTTCATGTTTGTTTTTTTTAAGACTCCAGTACGGCCTATTAAACAAGATGTGGTTCTTGATGGTTCCTTTCGTGTCAGTCAAAGGCAAAGCAATGTTGGTTATTTGACTGCCCGTTGTAGTGTGGTACGTGCCATTTAGTATCTTGCCTTCAAATGCCGCTGATTCTAAAGTTTCTAAGCTTAATCCTCTGTCTTTTAGCAAATAGTTCCACTTTTTAAGAGGTTCAATTATAAAGTTGGAGTCCGTACTATTTGATTTCTTTGGACGTGTTTTTACGTCGGTTAGCGCCTCATAAAGATGCGAACTATGAATGGCCTCTAATCCTATAGAAATGGCAGTGTAAAAATTGGATGAACGTTGGAGTAAATAACTAAAGAACCAACCTTTGTCCTGGGTATCGTTCCTATTGAAGTAAGAAACCGGATTTCTTTTTGTACTTAGGACAATACGCTCTTGGTCTTTACTATATTCCTTACATCCAACACTAGATTTAAGTAAAGCATAGCCGTGTAGTTTCAGATATCCCGGAAAGTCTACTTCTTGGTTGATTTTGGAAATGAGCATCCTATAATGCATCCTATTGTCTGCATAATTTTTCATAATCGCTGTAAGAGGTTGATAAAAGAAAAAATGGTGATGTACCCATCATGTAATCGGACGGGGAGGGAAAAAATAGGCCGGATAAGAATACCGGCCTTTGCATTGCTACATTTTCATTCGCTGGCTAGAACTCTCTTTTTTTTCGTCGGTGACTACCTCAAGATTCTTGGCCTTCTCCATTTGAAGGTTTTTAGTAATGAAATTCTCGTTTCTAGGGGAGTAGGAAACCAAATAAGGCTTTGTGCCTTTGGATTTAGTTTTGATGTTGATTTCTACTTCTTTCCCAACGTTTAGTGCCTTTGCTTGCGGGGCAGTGAGTTTTGAACCATACAAATACGTGTTCGGAGTTAACGCGGCCTTCGTCCTGATATCCTGGAGCTTAGGTTCAAAATAAGCCAACTTCTCAAATAACTCACCATCTTTGGTAATACCTTGAAAGAGTACTACCTCTTTTTTAGAGACCATACGTTCAAATTCATCCGGGCTAAACTTGTGGTTATACGCCATGGCTTGGTCTAGCGTCACTGGATTGTTTCGCTTAAACTGCACAAACAGGCGCGACCCTAAATTGGGGTCGTACACCATTTGAACCATTTTAGAAGTTTCTTTAAGCTCACCTTCCGATAGGTAGGTAGATACATGAAAATGTTCTTTTCCTTGAACTAAGTTGTCCTTCACGTTTTCTGGCAATTTTTCAAAACTGATGTATTGACCTTCAATCTGTTCCTTTACATCTCCATAAGCATAGCGTTGCGCAGGGTTTTCTAACACTTCTAGCCATTTACTTCCTTTATCTATGGTAAAGCTCTGTCCATCTTGTGTCAAGACATTTACTTTACCCTGTTCTTCGTTGACAATGTTTGCTTTTTGCCATCTTTGGTTCACTTTCACGAACACTTTTTCTAACTGATTTTCCATTTTTCAAATTTTAAATTAAGGATCATTTATAATTAGTAACTTTGAAATTCCGGTTATGACCTTTCCATTTTCATATCCGGAATTAAGGATCGAAAGGGGTGGGAGCACCCCTTTTTTCATACCGCTATTTTAAAAGCGCTAATCTCTTGCGGACTTTCATTGTTGGTGCTCTGATTATGTTCATATTGCCAATTTTGGGTTTGTGGTTTAATAATATCAATCATCTTTCCGAGGTAGTTCCTATAATAGCTCCATAAGAAATATCGCAGAGCGTTGATTTCAATCGGAAGCTTACAAGCCACCATTTCTTTATGTTTCGAAAGGACCATGCTCTTTTGACTGACCAATGTATGGTCTACCAACTTGTTGAATTTTAAATATTCTTTATTAAGTGCCTGATTATATTTTTGGATTTCTTTGTGTAATTGCGATATAGCCTTTTCAGATTCTGGATCGAATCGAATCATTAAATGATCGTTTTCCAGCTTAATAAAGAACTTTCCGTCATTAATGCAGGATATCAACATCAAATCATCAATGTATCCTTCAATCTTGCTGTTTCCAGTGAAACTTAACATCATTTTACCAACCTTGGTTTGTTTATAAATTTGTACCAATATTTTACTGGTTTCGTAATTGATGTTTTTTATCGCAAGATATACGGCGTTTGTTAGCTTGAACTTTTGATGGAAGGAAATGGCTTCAAGAGGATTATTGAAAATAATCAAATGCTCAATCTTTTTAGGTACTTGACTGAACCAGATAGACATACTGGTGTCGCTTTCCTCTATAGGAAATGTCTTAAAGTCTTTTTGCTGCACAAACCCTGTTAAACTATTGGAAAGGTTGTAAAAAGGGAAATATAAAAGCCCTTCGTTATCCTGAAACAAACGATCTTGAAAATATAATTGTAAATTTTCGTCCTTTAATAAAGATGAAGGTTGCAAGGTGTTGGCAAACTCTTGGAAATGGTTGAATGAATCGTTCACCAGTTCTGCTTTACTTAGGGTTAAATTGGCCAATTGAAATTCCGTTTTACTATTTAAATAAGAATAACATTCATCTACTTTATTCCATAGGCCTTTAGAACTATCCTTTTCAGTTTTGGAGCTTCCTGCTAAAATCAAATCAAATACACGTAGTTTTTTTTCGGGCTTACTGCACATGTAATAAAATTGACTGTCGGCAGTATGGAATACGACCGCGTGATCTTTACCCATGTGGTAGACTTTATGATTAACGCCATTCTTGGTCATAGGATACCCGAAATACTCCATTACGGCATTTATGTTTAATTTATTATCCCATGCTCTCCAAATATTATTCATATTTCAATTGTGTAAAAAATTAGTATTATTGTAAAATATTAATCAAATATAATTATTTTTGTTTTCAAAGCAAGTAATCCTTAGAAAAAAAATGGAAACCGGAAAAAACTGGAATAGGACTAAGCAACAAATTGTCAATTTATTCAGGAGTCTATTCCCTGAGAAAAGAGCAGTTGAACAGAAGGCAATGGATATGCTAATTCCAGAAAATCGGGCGTATTGGGCCTTAATAGCATTGTTCTTTTTCTTTGTCACCTTTAATGGTCTGTGGTCGCGAACAGAAAAGTTCCATTTGAGTACCGGGATCCATGATGCTCCTACTACGATGATAAACTCGGTCTATCCCTCAGCTGACAAAGGAAATTTTAAGGAGTTCCTGACAAACGCTGAAAACTATGAGCAAATTCAGTCCTCACCTGAATTTTGGGAACTACCACTCGCCTTAATGGACAGTATTCCATCAACAAGCCCATTAAAAAGAAATGCTTTTTTCTTATCGAGTAGGTATGGGCTACGGCGGCATCCCATTAAAGAATCAAAAACACTTCATAGCGGAGTTGATCTCGCCACCAAACAAGGTACTCCCATTTTTTCTTGCGCTGCCGGTACCGTTGTCCAAGTAGGGTATGAACCTAAGGGTTATGGGCATTTTGTTCGCATTCAACATTCCTTTGGATTTGAAACATTGTATGGCCATTTGATTGAAATTACGGTAAAAGTACCTACACGAATTAGTGCCCAAGAACTAATAGGTTACTCTGGAAATACAGGTGCTTCAACTGGTCCCCATCTACATTATGAAGTGATAAAAAACAAAAATGCCATAGACCCAATACTATCTTTTGGCATGAAATATAGAATGTTCGAACAACGATTACTCACCTTAACTAATTAAAAATCAATAAAATGAAAAATGAATCTCTTTTACTCACCGAATCAACCCTAAACTTTAGAACGGAATACCCGGAAATCATACAACTATGGGAAAGACAAATAGTGCAAGATACCTGCAATCCAGACTTACATTTTTGTTTGTATGCCCTCGAAGATTATTTAAAACTCCGCGCTCAGTTGATAGCCGCCGATTATTTATATGATTTTGTCATTAATGCCCATATCGTTCATGCCAATTGGCAAAGTGTATATGTCAAAAACGGACATACGGATGCGGAAGCCATAGAACTTGCAAATAAGGAAATACTGCAAATTTATACCGCCATCAATGAAAACCCCTTAACTGCCAAGGATGCAGTAATTGCTGAAATTTTGGAAAAGAAATCAAAAAGATAAATTATGCGCACTCAGGAACTTTCAATGATTCTGGAAGCCATATCATCTGGAAATTCCGGGAATCTTTACATAAATAACGGCGGATTGGCACAATTGGGTGAACTATTATTCTATCCAAAAAAGGGGAGGGAAGGACAGCAAAGGGAGTTGCTCCAAACTCTCAAAACATCCTTTCCGCAGACCTATGGTGCATTTTTGGAATCTTTAAAAAAATACCATTTGACCAGTTATTACACGCCCAAATCAATTATTGAATATAAGATTTCATTGCTTAAAAGTACAGGCTTCGAACCTAAAACCATACTAGAACCATCTGCAGGGAATGGTGCCTATGTCCATATCCTCAAAAGCGCATTTCCCAAAGCTGCTATAGTAGCCATTGAGCCTGATTTATTGTCCTACGAGATTCTTAAAAGTAACAATTTGCAAAGCGCCAATGTTACGGTACTCAACACAACATTTGAAGCGTATTATTTACAGCATAAGGGCAAAAAATTTTTTGATTTGGTCATTTCGAATGTTCCCTTTGGGGATATACCCATTGAAAATGCTTTTGAACATGATTATATTGCTAATCCCGTTCTTAAGAACGTTGGCAATTACTTCAACATATATGCACCCGAAATGTGCACAGTGGGCGGTGTAACCGCTCTTTTAATTTCTTCGGCATTTGACGAAAAATCAATTTATGACGGTCTAAGGGAATCGATTCTAATGAAAAATGACCTGATTCTAGCTAATCGGTTCAATAACACCTTGTTCAAGGAAGAAAAGACCAAGGTAGTATCTGATCTTGTACTATATCAGAGAACTAGGAATAAGTATGAGTTAACACTTAATGAAAAGCTTTTTGTTGATACTCTTGCTATTGATCTTGGACAAGGTCTCCAAACGACCAATGCCTTTTTTAATCAATTTCCGGACCAAGTAAATGGGGTAGTGGCACAGGGATATTTCCATGGTCGACCAAATTTGACCGTGAAGCCTGATGCGGAGAATCTTAGTAATTTTTTGGAAAGACAATTGGATTCATTTGAATATGATTTTCACAATGCCTTAAAAAACCTTCCAACGGCCACCGTTTTAGAAGTAAAATCGGAAAGTGCTATACAAGAAGTTTCAAAAGCTCACCAAGTAGTTGAATCCCTAACATATACAGTATCAAACGCGCAAGAAATAATTAAACTCGGAGATAAATATGTTGAAAATTATACACGGCTATTTCTTGGTTGCTTCAATTTTGATGCCAATGGAAATCTGTGGTACTATCAAGACGCCTACACAAAATCCAAAGTTTCTTACAAAGTCCAAGAATTGGTTTCCGACTATGTGCAATTGCGGAACAGTTTTGTTTTGCTACAATTAAATTCTGAAAAGGGGCTACTAGATGACAAGATGCTGAAGGAGACTTTTGAAGAAGTTGACTACCAATTAGACCTATTCCATTTCAAATGGACAAGTCTTGAAGCGCACCGGATTTTTTTAAAGGATGATTATTATTATTCAAGAATACGATCTAACACAGAAGTCCATATTCAAGGAAAAGGCTATGGTAAAAACCCCGATTTTACACATCTCAAATTCCTAGAAGGAAGTACTCAAAAAAGTTCTGATGTTGCAGCCGCACTAAATAGCGAAACAAAAAGTAACCTCGGGGAAGAAATTAAATACGGCACACCATTAGAAATGGTAAAAGCACAATTTGACCAAACCGGAAAAATAGAGATAGAAAAGGTTGCCCTAGCTTTTAAAGTTTCTGAAAAAGAGCTTTTGATAGAGGGCCTGTCTAAAAGGAATTTTTTCGTGCAGCCAAATTCGAATGGTGTTGACATAGAATATAATGTTGTACCCTATTTCATTTTTGCCAGTGGTTTTATTGATGATAAAATTGATTTGATACAAAAAAGCTTACCTCCTTATGGTTTAGATTCCAATATGCTTATTGCCGCTTTGGGTGAGGTAAAACCTCCGCTTCTTCTATTAGAAGCCATCGAATTTAATTTTGAAAGCCATTTTATACCCATTCAAGCCAAAGAATCCTTTTTGCGACAATTAATCAATGAAACAGTAAAGATCAATATCGGTCAGTTTAGCTCAACCTTGACCTTGTTATTTCCAAAGGAATATAATCAAGAGGCACACGAACGCTTTAGTGTTGTTTTGGATAGGGAAGTCAGGGCAGGATATAAACGCATCCTACAAAGCTTTTCAGAAAATAAATACCCGGTAATATTTTCATCATACAAAGATGCACAAGGTAAAACCATTAAAAAATTGGATAAAGATGCCACCTTAATGGCGCAAAACATTTATGAAGAGCTACAGTTGCATTTTAAATCTTTTATAGAAAGTGATGAGCATTTAAAACTTGAAATTGAGCAAAATTATTACAAGGCTTTTCTTGCCGATGTCAACTTGAAAGTACCCAAAGATTGGCTTCGCTTTCCCACAACCTTGGTTCACGAACCTTACCAACATCAAATCGATTCTGTCCTTTTTGGCTTAAGTAGGGGCAGTGCCCTAAACGACCACCAAGTAGGTAAAGGAAAGACCTTATCAATGGGCTTATTGGCCTATAAGCTGAAGCAACAGGGCAAGAGCAGAAAGACAATTTTGTTAACCTTAAAAAGTGTCGCCCCACAATTGGAACGGGAGATTAAATCAAATTTCCCTCAACTCAATATCCTGCGATTGGACTCCAAGAACATGGCCAAATCAAAACGGGCTAAAACGTTAAAATCCCTGGCAGGGAATAACCGTATAGATTTGGTCATAGCCGAACATGGCCATTTAAAGCAAATACCCAAACAACGAGAATTTGTACTGGAAATATTGGACAGTAAAATACGTATGATCGACCAAGATCTACAAACGGCTAGAGAATTTGGAAACCTTACCGAGTCAAAAAAATTGATAAAAGGGCTCATTAAGCGAAAGGCCAATCTTGAAGAAAAATTAAAACACACCTTAAAGACCTTGTCCGAAAAAAAGGAAGGGGAAACGACGCTTTCCGATTTGAAATTAGATGCCTTATTGATAGATGAAGCCCACTATTTTAAAAATATCGGCTTTACGACACGGCATCAAAATGTATCTGGACTGAACAATAATGAGGATAACCAACAAAACTTAGATTTGGAAATCAGTATTGCATCCATCCATAAAAGAGTTGGAATTGACAAAAATGTATTCTTTTACAGTGGAACTCCGCTCAAGAATTCTGTAACAGAACTCTATGCGTATCAACGGTATCTTATTCCACAAGAACTAAAAAGAAAGCAAATCTATAATTTTGATGCCTGGGCTTCTATCTTCCTGAAACAAAGTGTTAGTATTGAGCCCAATATCTTTGGCGACCCAAGAATGCATGCGCGTTTTCGCTATTTTATCAATTTACCGGAGCTTAGTAAGATGTACAATTCCTTCACACATATTTGTAGGGACAAACACTTCAAGACGCATAACCTCCAATTGGATAGGGATTTTGTAATATTGGAAAGTTCTACTGCATACGAGGAATTAAAAAACGCATCGCTTGATTTCACCAAAAACAGAAACCAAAGTGCCTTGTTCAATATACCCATTTATACTGAAAGTCAAATGAAGTCGGCACATATTACCGCTTTAAATTTGAATAGAGCTTTGCTGATCGACCCTTTGTCCAAGGATAATATTTCCATTTCATTTTCTGAAACAGACCAATTTAAATTGCGAAGGATTGCCATTGATGTAGCTGAACTTTACCATAAAACCAATTCCCATAAAGGTGTGTGTTTAGTATTCAGTGATTTGAACGTTTGGAAACCAAATCAATATAATACGTATGACACGCTTGCACAACTATTAATAGGGGAACATCAAATTCCCAAGAACGAAATTGCATTTGCGCAAGAGCGAAAAGCAAAAAATGCCACCGAACAGTTCCAAAAAGATATACGCGAAGGCACAATTAGGATAGCCATGGGGAGCACCCAAGTTCTAGGCACCGGCACTAATATCCAAAAAAGGGTAGTAGGTATTTTTCACATGGATATTCCGTATTCCCCTGATGCCTTTGAACAAAGGGCAGGAAGGGGGTTACGGAAAGGAAATGAAATAGCGGAGCAATACAACAATACGGTGGTGGAGCGGTTTTATGGCATAAAGGATACTACGGATATTTTTTCCTATTCACTGAACACCCATAAGGAAAAATTCAGGGAACAGATTCGTGAAGCAAAACCAACCCAAAGGGTATATGATGATTTGATTCCCGATGATAAAAATTTGTCCTATGCACAAATGCAAGCAGCCTTGATAGGCGATATGGAACAATTTCAGTTGGTCAAATTATCGGATGACCTTAAGTTCTTGCAAGCACAAAAAAGATTGTATGAGCTGAACAAGGCAAACTCCTTTAAGACCATTGAACGCATAAAATCAGAGAACAAAGAAATTCACACGCAACTCGTTGAACTGGAAAACACGCTACACAGGATAGGTCCGGATTTGATTAAAGAATTGCTTTCTGATTCGCCTTTTTTTGAACCATTGCCCGTAATTGAAAAATTAATGCAGGGCAGTTCTTTGGAAATGAACATTGATAGTCCGGATGATGTAAAACATAAACTGGAATACCTCAATAGGGCTTTGGTGCTGAAATCCAATATAAATGTTAACCACAATCCATGGGTATTGGTGACAGCCTTACCTTCAATTCAAGCCAACTTGGTTTTTATGGCGGATTATGTGCCAAGCCAAAAACATTATTTGTTTTCCTATGGTCTAGAATTGAAAAATGGTATAATTCAAGGAAAGCGTCAGCAAAAATTTGACCCAGAAAAAATACATCTTCAACTACTTAATCTTCTCAAAAAATTGAATAGTGAAATCCGGATGAAAAAATTTGATTTTAACTATAACCTTACATCCTTACAAACCCATGAAAAGAAGGTAACCATTGGTTTTCCTAAAGAGAAGCAAGTAAAAATCTCAGCACTAAAAGAAGAAATTAATACGATAGAACGCAAAAGGTCGACTGGCTAAATACTTAACTGGAATTAGGCTGATTTAGAGCTAATTGTTGTTGAACATTTAAGGTGGCTGCTTCCAAATTCCCTCAGTTTTTCTTTCCCTAAACATAAGCCTTTTCTTTATGTTTGCGCCCCATGGCGCTTGTGGTTAGGGGAAAGAAGACGAATGTGAAGTTAAAAAGGTGCAAAGCACCTTTTTCAATGGGCATGGTTTATTTTGAAGGGTATTTAAACCTAAAATCATGTTGACCTTTGAGCTCTTATTGCAAAAATTTTCGTTATTCGGTTTTATCTGTTTTCTATTTGTATTGCTTATGGGGCTTTATCGGCTCAAACGAATGTCCAGATTGCCTTTGATTGTGTTTCTTTTTATGCTCTTGGCCATACCGGGCATAGCAAAGCTTCTTTGGTTATGTGCAGCTTTTGAGTTAGCTGTTTGGGGGTGGTGGGTTGCCAGACTGCTTATTAAGGTAAAAGATTTAGCTAATTAGTTTTTGCTAGTCAAGCCACAAGTAATGGTAAGGAGGGTTAAGACCCACCTCTTGGAATCTGGAGTCGATTTAAGACAGATTGAGGTATTATTGGCACAGTTCTACCAAAACAACAGAAATATATACTCATGCAGCAACCAATTCTTTTAAGGAGATAAAAAATACCTTAGATTAATATTTCTAAAATAGAAACATAGTAACTTGTTATTAGATAAAATTGTGGGCTGTAATTCGAGAAATTCCGTAAGTGGCAAGAATATATAGAACCATAGAATCATTAAAATCCCTAAAATCTGAGTTAGAGAATAAAGGAATTACCAGATTTAATTCTGTAATAGAGATTAATGATTTTTTATCAAATTATAATTCAGAAAAACTCACAATTCTTAATAACACCTCAGATAAGTTAGATATTGAATATTATGAAACGCGTCTTAACCTTGAACATGGAATTCAGAACAAAGCTGAAATAATCAATTTAGAGACGGCAAGAATAGATAATAGAATTTCTGATTTACGGACAAAAATTGATTTAATTCACAGTAATAAAGGCAATAACTTTTTTAGAAAACTACTCTCAAGTGTAAGACTTTACTTTATAAAAAATCAATTTAACCATTTTGTAAAAAATAAAACTAAACAGATAAGTTCATCTGTCAAAGAAATCTCTAAAACCATTGAAAATGACGAACTTTTCATAAAAGAATATGAAGTTGAAAAACAACACCTGATTGAAAAAAGAGCAAAATCTAAAATTGAAAAATTAGAATATACACGCAATGTTTTAGAAAACTCAAGAAATCTAATTTCAGGAGTAATAGGAGAAAATTTGGTTGTTAAAGTATGCTTACCCCTTTGTTTAGGACAATAATTCTTTAAAAATAAGTTTGATGATGGTGTTGAAGGAGGGGGGTCCGGGGGGAGACTCATAACTTTCCTTTTTTGTTGAAAACCCTATTTTCCCCTTTCGTACCATCATGCCGCTTTCCTCTTTCTTTGTTCATAAACTGTTGACGGGGCCTCGTCTTCGAGACTTTGGTGCCTCCGCTCGTCATTGTAATATCTAAAATATTCCTCCAGTCCCCGATAGCATTGTAGCCCGTCGTCGGCCGGGAAGAGATATACGTGCTCGTACTTGACGCTGCGCCAGAGCCGTTCGATGAATATATTGTCCAGGCACCTTCCCTTTCCGTCCATGCTCAGCCTGATCTCTTTTTCCTTTGTCACGTAACCCGTAAACCCGATGGAGGTGAACTGGCTTCCCTGGTCGGTGTTCAGGATCTCGGGCGCGCCATGTTCTTCTATGGCGGCCTCCGCGGTCTTC
>Ga0208768_1001145_pt1 | contig 14873 bp, 10 predicted proteins | sample AntAceMetag02UK1_FD_184760 | JGI IMG/M metagenome (GOLD analysis project Ga0208768, IMG submission 184760) | Saline lake microbial communities from Ace Lake, Antarctica - Antarctic Ace Lake Metagenome 02UK1 (SPAdes) (version 2) | ecosystem: Environmental > Aquatic > Non-marine Saline and...
CAGTCCCTATTTTTTGGTGTAAAAACTGAAGGATTTATCGAATAGAATACCAAAAATAGCCTTAACCGGGTTTGTATCCTTTTTATGGCTGAGCAATCCAAAGGTCAAGGTCAACCAAGACAAATAGGGCTTTTTATGGTGTAGATCATGATGGCCAATGCCAAAACCCAAAGGAAACCAATAGGTATTGCTAGTCTTTTCATGGTCCGTACCCATATGTTCACACCAGTTTCTCAATACTGAAACAACATTGAAAACGAGCAAGGTACTCAGTATAAAACCAATAGATGGCTGTAGGAGCAAAAACCAGACGAAACTTATACTAATGGATAGTATTAGAAAACCTAAACTGATAGTAATCTCTTTTGTGGGCAGCCGTTTATTTTCTGATTTCTGATAGGTCATAACCAAGTAAAAAGTATAGAGGAGGGGAATGCATTCGCAAAGCATATAATAGTACCTGTTTTTCACATAAAGCTCGCGGAGTGCCGGTGGTGAAATGGGGTCATTCTCTAAATTAGTGTTCCGGTGATGGATCAGGTGGTATTTTCTATAAAGTTCACCGAACGGCACAAAAAGCAACGCCGCACTAATATTGGCAAACCAGCGATCCCAGCGGGTGCGGGTAATAGATTTGTGTATGCCGTCGTGCAAACAGATAATAAGATAGGAATGAGCCAAAAATCCGGCCGGGATACACGCCCAATAGTATCCTTTGACAAAGGGATCCATTAACTGTCCAATTCCCAATATCAATAATGTGGCAGTAACAAAAGTGGCCAAAGGTATAAGGTATTTGTACTTTCTAAGGCGTTTCTCCAGTTGTATTTCCAAATTAGGTTGTTTGTTGGTCATTTTAAAGATTTAAAAAGTTGACCAATACCGCGTCATATATCCCCTTCATTATGGCTATTTCTACAAAAAGGGGAATACCCTATAAATATACTAAACTTAATGTTTTAAAGCGATTTTTTTAAGGTGAAGTCTAGCCAGTTTATTATTTCATCTTAGATAGAAAAGACATTAGCGAGAATTAGGGGTCTATTTAGAAAAATCAGTCATCCCCTTTAGGCCTTGCACTTAGGGCATATCTTGAAATAACGTACCTAAATTATAGGAAGTTATTTATTTTTCCAACAAAGTAAAAACGCTTACCCAGCAATAATGCAGGCGAGCAAAGTAACCCTTTGAAATAATCAGGTTATTTCTATACGCACCTCTTAGTCCCCCAATCGGCAGGCCTGTCGAAGTGTTGAGGGAATAAGTGAATGGAGTATTGGTATTTTGTTCTTTCCCTTCCCCACGCTTATAGCGATCAAAGGCCTGAAAATACCTAAAATTTGATAGTGCTGACTAATAACCACTTTAAAGAAGAGCTGTTTTAGTTGGTATCTCGTTGAAAACCATAATTATATGGAGTTAAATTTACTTCATCAGCTTATTTTGGCTATCTTGTAGAATACTAAAAAAACAACGATCCAATGGACCTACCCATCCGAAACCCGGTAATACACAATCGAAAGCCGTCTGTTTATCAAGGTGATTATCAGATTACGGATGAAGCCTTAAAAAAGTATAAAGTTGATCGGGACAAATTTGGCAGCACCACCGTTATTTTAGGGATGGATAAAAGTTTCAATGTAAAAGACTATCAATACCTACTGGAGAATGGTAAGGTAGGTATGTACTTTATTCCTATAAGCGACTATGGCACCTTTGTTACGGCCCAAGGAAACAAAGCCCACGCCTCAGAGTTGGTGGATGCCTACATTAGGAAAAAAGCAGGATTAAAACCACACGACCCCATTTATGCCTTTATGTGCTATATTCATCCGGAACTGAACAATGACACTCTCGAAGGTTTTTCGAAAACAGAGAAAACAGGAATGGGCGTTACCCATTTGGGTGCTTATTTGGGCCAAGGTGTCACTTCCAATTCCCCACCACTCTATCATTTCAGGAAATGGGGCGTAAAAGGACCAACATTTGGTTACCCCTGTAATGTAATGCTACTTTCCATGGAGGGCGTAGATCAGGCCATGCTGAATAAGAACTTGAAGCTTACAGATACGTTTCTCAACTATGGCGTACGTTTTCCTGTAGACTACAAGCACTCCGCGTTCAGGCCCATAGATATAAATACCTGCCTCATGTTCTATCGCGATTGGATTATGGAAAAGCACTATCTCAAGGACAAAACGGACACGACATGGTTTACCTATTGCTGTGCACACAAAACCTTGGTTACCACGGTTGCCCTTAACCTGCCCCATAACGAGACATCCTTTAAGGAGGTATATGGAGAGGAAGAGGGAAAAGCATTCTACGACCTATTTGTGACCAATTATTTTGAAATTTTCGGGGAACGGTTCATAGAGGACCACCATGCCTCGACCCATTTTGAACCCCTATGGAAAAAAGAAGGATTGACCCCGGACCAGATAAAACCATTTACCAAGAAGGAATACTATGCCTACGATACTGCCAGAAGGGAAGGTAAATTAGCTTCTTTTAAAGGGTTTAGGCCATTGACTCCTACATTGGCAACGTGCTGGGGCCCTCAATCGGCCGCAGATGTAATCTTTGAATTTGTGGATACCTATGCCGACTTTATAGATGCAGGTGCTATAGTAAGCTGTGCCACCATTATTGCATATTTGCAACAGGTTACGACCAGGATGGGTATTTCCCATGTGGAGTATCTGTTGGCGGCCATGCCCATTATCGAAACCATTATGCAGGCAGACGCCATGGTAAATGCGCTTACCGATCCCAATCCGGATTATACTAAAAGTGCCTACTATCAACAAAGCTTTGAAGGCTTGTTCATAGCTTTTGGTGGGAAAAAAGAGGACATACCGGATGCTATGAGGAATTATCCCTTATATGAAAAATATGTAGGGAAATTAAAGGAATTTGTTGATTTTTTGATAGAAATCGACCTAAAGCCAGGGTTTCTCGCTTGGTGGGCCTTAGGACACGTGCGCCAAAACTGGGCCACCCTTATATCCCAACCCGCCACATTGCCATTGACTGCTTATGAATGGATGAAAACAACGGTCTACGCAAATTTTGAAAAGGCCAAGGATATAACCGCGCCAACCGCAACGGGCATACAGTACAATGTGCCCCCATCAATGTCCCACATGATAAGTGTTGGTATGTTTGCCAAAAATCCGCATATAACCCTCAAAACAATATGTACCGTAATGGACCATACAGAACTGGAACCTAAAAAATAAGTTGAACTGGAGGTTTGTAAATAATGGGGTGAATCAATCCCAATCTATAAGTTACATCAAGGTTTGTTATAGTTTACCCTGGTTGGATTCTTTATAATTAGACCATATTTACTCTTATTTAAGACTGCCGTTTACCGCAATTTCTGGCATTGTTTGTATAGTATATCGATTATATAATTCGAAGAATTTATGGTTAGGCTGAAAATTTGAAGATCTTAAACTTGATTTTATATCGGTCAAAAAATACATCCCGACAGGTTCGCTATTTTTGATTTCGATATGACCCCTGGCTTCAAACTCAAAAAAATCCTTGGTATATTCCATAAATTCCTCGGACACATTGATAAAGCCCGCCTTACTGGCCGTTTCCAGTCTGGAGCATAGATTGATACTACTGCCCCAAACGTCATAGGAGAATTTGGTCTTGCCAATAATCCCAGCAATCATGGGACCTGTATGGATTCCGATGCGCAAGTTCCAATTCCTATGTTTCTCCTTTCCATTTTCTTTCATATACAACAGTACCTGCATTGCCGCCAATGCTACATCCAAAGGGTGGGTGTTGTTGGGTTCGGGTAGCCCACCCACGGCCATGTAGCCATCTCCAATGGTCTTTAGTTTTTCGACTTTATACTTCTGGAAAATCTGGTCGAACATGGTAAAATTCCTGTTCAGCGTGTCAATCAGCTCTCTAGGAGCCATTTCTTGGGTAATACGGGTAAAACCAACGAAATCCATAAAGATCACTGTGGCACTTGGCACCATTATCGGGCTAGATTTTCCATGGATATTCAATTCATTTACTACGGAGTCAGGTAAAATATTACGGATCAGTGTGTCGGATTTAGCCTTTTCGAGAGCAGTGATATTCCTATAATAATTTATGGTAAGAAATACCAAACTGGCTATCAGTACAAAATTATTGATATGGGTAAGCAAGATAATACGGTCAGATAATGGTTCCATCCCAACAGAAATAATTGGTTCCATTAAATAAAGGATAACGGCCGTAATCATAAATGCAAAATACCACGCATTTCTCTGTACTTTCTTGGCATAGAGTATTTGAACACCGGACAGTACTGGAATGGCATAGTTTATATAGACCACGGAACCAATATAACCGCCCATTACCGCATGATAAATTACAATATAAATAAAAGCCCCAAAAAAAGTAAATTCCCTTAGTATTTTAAAGTTCTTATGTTTCCCGAAAAGTATTATGTTTAGGGAAAAGTAAACGGCGCTCAGTAACAGGGTAAGGGCAGCACCGGAACGGCCTACTTTTTCATATTCATAGGAGAAATATAGCAAATTGGCAATACATGCATAAAGGGAAAGCGTTATCATGGCCTTGTGCGCCTTTAATTCCGAGCTATCGCCCGGTAAATTTCCTATACTGCCGATCCAACCGAAAAAGGCTAGTATTCTATTGCTTATATTCTTAAACCACATGTAGTGATAATTTACTTTTCAAGAAGTTGGACAAAGTTTGGAAAAAGGGTCTTGTGCAGCATCACTGTTCCACGTATATTCCATTCTATCTTGCGTGTTTTGTACAATTTGAGATCCAAAAAGAGTGCTTATCAACGCTAGCATCATATCCATACCTGCTGCAACACCGGCCGAGGTCATATAGCCGGACTTTGCTTTCCTATCAATTTCCCCAACCCATCTTGGTGGATATTCCCAAAGCACTTCGTTACTTTGCCCCACGACCCATTTCCAAGAAGTCTCGGTCTTGTTGGATGTCGCCTTTTTGCCATCCAAAAACCCGGTTCTGGCCAATAATGCTGCCCCTGTACAAATCGATAAAACCAACGGCGTCTTTTTAACCAAAGCTTTAAGTTGCCCTAAAAAATCAATATTATCGATAATGATCCTACTTCCCATTCCACCGGGTATCAAAATAATGTCTACGGCCGGAAGCGTATCAAAATCATAGGCACAGACTACATCCGGCCCATAATTGTTCAGTCCAACTTTCACTGTTCCCACCTCATTCCCCACCGAATAATGCTCAAATAAGGGACAGGCCATATTAGGTGTCCCATCCGCCAGCAGTCCAAAACAAAGATTCATGGCCTGCAACGGACCAAATACGTCCAAAGGAGCGAAATGATCATAATATACTATGGCCGTTTTTAAAGGTATCATTATTTTAGATTGCATCCTATCGGTTCTATTTTAATTTCTCAAAACCAACGGTACTCCTCGGCCCCGGATTCAAAACCTTATTCTTATCCTCATCTGTCCACTGGTGGGGAAAGGCATGTTTCCAATCTTCCTTACAGCCATCACGTATAGCTCCTATTAATTTTTTTACCAAACCAAATCTACCCAATGAGGGCATGGAATAAATATGGCTGTAGGTTCTTTCTTCGGTATACAAAACGCCATCCTTACCATCGTAGGGTACATTTATGCGTTCGGAATCAACTGTAAATTTATAGGTAATTTCAGTGTTGACCTTTCTAAACAGCACGGCTAATGAAAGGGCAGAGCGGTGTATCCATAAATCTACGTTTTCTTCGGGAAAACGCTCTTGGAGTTCGGCTTCCAGTTTTTTAAGTTCTTTTTCAAATTCAGCGGCTACGGCCTCGGTCTTCAAAGCCCTTTGGATATTCTTCCCATAGCCGTTTTGCGCAAAATATTTCCAAAACAGAACGGGTGAAAAACCATTTCGGGAACCTCCCAAGGTAGTATCCGGAGATCCAATGTAACCTGCCGTATCCGGTGGACTAAGTTGAAATTTTCTTTTGGTCATATAAATCCCGCCCGGCCAAGGCCCACCTATCCATTTATGCATAGAGCAAACAATACTCATAACGGCCTCGTTGCTAAAATCGAACTCGGGCACTATTTTACCCTTAAGTTCTGGGACAATTTTATTGTTGTGCGCTGCCTTTTCCTGCGCCATTCGCAGAAAGGGAAGGTAAGCGGCTCCAAGGGCACCGTCGATATGAAGCCAAAAACCACGCCTCTTGTCAATCAAAGTTTTCGTAACCGGTTTACCTGCAATGGTCTCGGTAATGTGATATACTACTTCCCGCTCCCAAAGCCAAGGGTAGGTTTTACCCAAGTCTTTTAACATATCGTTTACGGCGGGTACGTTATCATACCCACCCTTCCATGTTGAACCTTGGTTGAGTACTAGCATTATGGGATAACCCCTTTCCAAAAAGAATTCCACCAATTTCCTTAGATCTTCTACAATAATACTTCCGGAAAGCGGATCGTCATGGTTCATATTATGCGATGGGACTTCATCTGGCCAGACACCTTTGGAACCGTTCAAGGGGCAAAGTTTTGGGTAACGCCGCCTTCCCTCGTCCGCAAAAGAGGTGACCGCGCATAAGCTCACCCCTTTTATCACAGAATAGTGGGTATCTTCCGAATAAAAGGCGATTGGCTTGTACTCATTAAGTTTTTCATCATAATCTACAGGCCTAATATACTTGTGCTGTTTTTCTAGAGTAAATTTTTTTCTACGATGTTTTTCAATATCCTTCTTTTGGGTTTCGGTATCGGTAATAAGTTTTCCCCCGCTCAAATATTCCCTGCCATTATAAAGAGCATACATATTGCCCTCTGTAGAACCCATGGACATTACATAGCCCCAGTAGCGATCGGTGGCTTCCTTATCAGCGGAAAAAGGCCAGTCAGCCCTCCAAAGCGCGGCAAAATAATCAAGTACGGCACGCTCGATGAATTTGGTGTTCAAGGAAAATATTCCTGTAGTAAATGGATCCCCGACGTTATTGGTATGAATATTCAACATCCAGGCCAATTCCTCATTGCCCACCAAATATTCATTGGTCTGGTAGCCCGTAAATTGTTTGTGCTTATCCTTTATGAACCGCTTAAACTCCTTCATGGCGGCCTCATACTCTTTTTTAGAAAGTCCGTCGGGCGGAAGCTCAAACTTCTTATAATCGATTTGGGGAAAATTCCCTTTTACTCTTTTGGGAGGCACCTTATCGTATATCCCAATAGGATTTTCAAGTGGCCCGGTTATTTTGGCCCAGGAGGGTTTTAGTTCATCCCACGGCCTTTGCTGTGGCCCATAAGGCACGGTATTCTTTTTTTTGATTGTCATTTTAAGACATTTTAATGGGTTAAATAAACAACGCTACCAGAGAACTAAAAGGAACTGTAATAAAAATTATTGATGGATTGAATATAACCTATTACAGGCCATATTTACCAGAAGTTGGATGGAAGGTGGTTATTATTGTCCCAAAGCAGGTTATTATTTATCCAAGCTATGATAAAGCTCTAAAAAAACCATCCTAGAGGTAAACTAAACCAGCCTAGATCAATAAAGCAGGATTATAATCCCTAGTTTAAGACCATAAAAAAAGAGTGGGCCGACAAATAGAATTTGACCCTACCATGGCTAAATACTTCTCGCCCAAAGCGCTCCCGAACTCTTTGGAAGAACGCTATGTGATATCGATATTGTACAAAAAAGGGAGCCATATCGCTCCCTTTTTTTATTTATTCAACTTTCGCAAGTAAGATAACTTGTTGAAAATGAGAGAAAAAGCAGCATATTTTGTTTGTCAAGTCACTGATTTTCAGTAACTTTAAGTCGCTAAACAAAAAACAAACGATATGCTGCGACATAAAGATAACACAATACTTTCGGAGATAAACGTCTTTTTCACCACAAACGAAAAAGCGATGCACACCATTTTCAAGATCATAGGTTCATTGACATTTTCGGGAAACAGGTTTTTGGGAAACGATATGGGCAACAACATCTATAAAGACCGTGACAAACTGGTCCTGCTGTTGCCGTTCCCGTTCTTCGGGATAAAGGACGCTTACCATTACGGGAAGTCATCACTTTACGGGATCCTTTCCTGTGGCAAGGACGTGTTCTACCGCCTGTTGAACGACGGGGACATCGATTGGCGCTCGATCAACTACGGCGTCGCCAGGAAACTGATCAAGGAGGCTCGGGACAGGGCACAGGCCCCGACGGGGGAGGATGCCCCGCGCTGCCTGATCGTCGACGACACCGACCTGGCCAAAACGGGGCGCCGGATCGAGCTGATCGGCAGGATATATTCCCACGTCTCCCATAGCAGCCTGCTGGCCTCCAAGGGCCTTTTCATGGCCTACCACGACGGCAAGAGCCAGTTCGCGCTGGACTTCTCGCTGCACGGCGAAAAGGGGAAGAACAGGAAAAGGCCCTATGGGCTTACCGTTGCCCAGGGCAAAAGGAGGTACGCCAAGGAAAGGGCGGCGGGAAGCCAGGGCCTGAAACGCCGCCGGGAATATTTCTCCACCAAGATCGAGGGCATGATCGCAATGCTGCGCAAGGCGATCGGGCAGGGCGCACGGTTCGACTACCTGCCGGTCGACAGTTGGTTCACCTGCCACGAACTGGTAAGGTTCATCAAGACCCGCAGGATAGGCTGCCATCTGCTGGGGATGATAAAGATGGGCATCACCAAGTACGGGTACGAAGGGGAATCCCGCTCCGCCAAACAGATATTGGACCTGCTCAGGCGCACCAAAAGGACCAAACGCTCCAGGGCCACTGGACTCTATTACGGCGAGGCCATCGTGGACTTCAAGGGCATCCGGGTAAAGCTCTTCTTTTCCAAGACCTCGAAGAGGGGGAAATGGCACGGCCTGCTCACCACGGACCTGGACCTGTCCTTCGAAAGGGCCTACAAGATCTATTCGACCCGCTGGGCGGTCGAGGTCTATTTCAAGGAGAGCAAGCAGCACTTGGGGCTCGGAAAGTGCGAGTCCAGGGACTTCGACGCCCAGATAGCGCATACCTCCCTGTGCATGGTGAGGTACAACGTCCTATCGGTGGCCAAGCGCTTCGAAGGGTACGAGACCATGGGCGAACTCTTCCGGGAGGCCAATGCGGACGCCCTGGAACTGACGATCTCGCAGAGGGTGTGGCTGATCCTGTTGGAACTGGTCGCAAAACTGGTCGAGATACTGGAGGTGGACCCTGAAATGTTAATGGAAAAATTGATAGCTGAAAACGAGGAACTTATGAAACTGATAAATCTCAGGCCCTATATGCAGGCGGGGTAGACAGAGCTTGCGAAAGTTGAATTATTTATACTCCTGCCACATGAGTATATCACCAAAATATGCCAGCCTATTGCTTCTTTAAAAACTTGGCAAGCTTCTCTTCGCTTTTGGTTATTTTGGCATTCAATTTTTGAACCTTGTTATTTATTTTTTCGATATCCACAGGAGATAGCTTTCCGTTTGCCTTCCCTTTTTCAATTTTATCGTTTAATTTAAGGATTTGACTTTCGTACTTTTCAATATCCTGATTCTTGGATTCGATATCTTTTTGAAGTTTTACTCCCTCCTCAATTTTCTTAGCTGCCTTTTCTTGTTTTTGAGCTTTCTTATTCTCTTTTTTAGCCTGTTTTTCAGCGTCCTTCACATTCTATTTTACTTCCTTTAATTCCTTGGCACTTTGATTAACTGCAGTATTAGCAGCTTCTGTAGCCTGCGCTTGGGCCGTAATTGTTACCGCTAACAATAAAATAGTCGATAAAAATTATTTTAAATTTTTCATTTTATTATTTTTATGGTTAACGGCGTTAATGTATTTCATTTTCCCATACGTAAGACACCCTGTTCTACACTGGCTCAAAGACTTCCTAAGCTAATATTATTTACTTTTACAACATGATTCAAAACGATACTATTATTGCCTTGGCCACGCCTTCGGGAGCTGGCGCCATTGCTGTTATACGAATTTCCGGAACCGCGGCCATGCCCTTAGTTTCCAACCATTTTAAATCGATTACTAATAAGAAACTAAAAAAACAGAAAAGTCACACCCTACATCTAGGCCATATTGTTGATGGCGAAATTCTATTGGATGAAGTCTTGGTCTCCATTTTTAAAAACCCCCGCTCCTACACCGGCGAGGATGTTATAGAAATCTCCTGCCACGGCTCTCCTTACATCCAGCAACAAATCATTCAGCTATTTTTACGGAAAGGATGCCGTATGGCCAGAGCTGGAGAATTCACCATGCGCGCATTTTTAAACGGCAAGATGGATTTGAGTCAGGCCGAAGCCGTGGCTGATCTTATTGCGAGTGACAGCGAAGCGGCGCACCAAATTGCGATGCAGCAGATGCGCGGCGGCTTTAGCACCAAAATCAACGACCTAAGGCAGGAACTGCTAAATTTCGCTTCCTTGATAGAGCTCGAATTGGATTTCTCTGGAGAAGATGTGGAATTTGCCGATCGTACACAATTCAAACAACTCTTACAAAAAATCACGGAAGTCCTTAAAAATCTTATCGATTCCTTTGCGCTGGGCAATGTGATAAAAAATGGAATTCCCATAGCCATTGTAGGGGAGCCCAATGTGGGGAAATCTACCTTGCTAAATGCTATTTTGAACGAGGAGCGGGCTATTGTAAGCGATATTCCGGGCACCACAAGAGATACGATAGAGGACCAAATAGCCATCGGCGGTGTTAATTTTAGGTTTATAGACACCGCAGGTTTACGTGATACCAGCGATAGGGTAGAGCAAATAGGAATCGCCAGGGCCTTTGAAAAAATAGAGCAGGCGCAACTGGTTATTTATCTGTTCGAGGCCGCAAATAACAAAGAGGCCGAAATCAAGACCTTACAGGAAAAATATAAGGACAAGAATATTTTGTTGATTGCCAATAAGATAGACGAAGTGGATGAAGAACGCATAGCAACGTTGCAAACCAAATATGCCAGACTCCAATTGATCTCCGCAAAAACGGGACAAGGCATCGAAGACCTCAAAAACACGCTCTTGACACTTTCCAGTGCCGGTGCCTTAGGAAAAAACGACACCATAGTAACCAATAACCGCCATTATGATGCCCTGCTAAAAGCCTTGGAGTCCATCCAAAAAGTAAAAGAAGCGATGGACATAGAACTATCCAGCGACCTTATGGCCATAGATATTCGCGAGGCGCTTTTTCATTTAGGTGAGATTACGGGGAGTGTGTCCACGGATGATCTTTTGGGGAATATTTTTTCTAATTTTTGCATCGGGAAATAAATAAGTATTTAATATGGTTTCATATGGTTCTATTTGGTTTCATTTACCTGTATATCAATAAGTTATTTAAAATTATTTTTGTTTTCCCTTTCTCTTAATCTCCTATTTTCGTACATTTATTACATCTTTTTTACATCTCGATAAAATATTTTATTGAAAAGGTGTAAAAATTACACCTTTAAAACTGTAATTATGAAAATAAGCCTAAAACAGAAAAAATTAAAATACGGTAAGTCTAGTTTGTTTCTTGAATTCTACACTGGATACCGAATTGATAAAAACGGAGTTAAAAAACATCTTCGGAAATTTGAATACTTAAAACAATATATTTTTGATAATCCTAAAAACCCTGATGAAAAAAGAAACAATAAGGAAACGCTTCAATTGGCAGAAAACATCTTGGCCATAAGAAAGGCCGAATACATACAAGGGAAGTACAAAATGAAAAATGATAAAAAAGGAGAAACTACCTTTTTAGAATATTACGAAAGATTAAAGGAAGATCGTTTCGAAACCAAAGCAAATTACGGAAACTGGGATGCAGCCCTTAAACATATCAAAAAGTATTGCCCATCCCATAAGCAACTAAAGGATATTGACACAGAATTTGCCAAAGGATTTAAGCGATATTTAAATACCAAAGCTAAAACCAAGAGTGGTACTCCACTATCACAAAATTCTAAATACACCTATTTCAATAAATTTAAAGCAGCCTTACGGGACGCGTATACCGAAAATTATTTAGAAGAAAATGTACTGCGGTCGGTTAAGGGCTTTGAGCAGGGCGAATCTACAAGAGAATACTTAACGTATTCGGAATTAAAGGCTATGACACAAGCCGAATGTAAGTACCCTATACTAAAGAGTGCTTTTATTTTCAGTTGCCTTACAGGCTTACGATGGAGCGATATTGATAAAATGAAATGGTCAGAAGTCCGAGATGAAGATACAGGATCGCGAATTATATTTAGGCAAAAGAAGACCGACGGACTTGAATATCTTTATGTTTCGGAACAATCAAGAAAACTACTAGGAAAACGAGGCAACGAAAGTGATCGAGTTTTCAAAGGCTTGAAATATGGTGCGGTTTACAACACCGAAATTCTAAGGTGGTGCATGAAAGCTGGCATTACCAAGCATATCACTTTCCATAGTGCACGCCATACAAATGCAGTGCTCCTACTAGAAAACGGTGCGGATATTTATACGGTTTCTAAACGTTTAGGACACAAAGAAATCCGAACTACAGAAATTTACACCAAAATCATTGATAAAAAAATGAAGGAAGCAGCTAATTTGATTCCTGAGTTGAATCTGGATATTAGCTAAAACCGTTGCAAAGTTTTTTGTGTCAACAAGTGGCGCTTAAAAGGTTAATTAACGAGAATACTAAAAGAGGCCAAAAAAATCGACACTCCGCTACTAAATTTGGTGCTTTGTTGAAACCGTTCCATAAATTGGCCCTTTTTTCAGTACGGTTTATAATTCTTTTGAGAAGAATGTATGCTTTGATCAATATGACCATTTAGTTCAATCAAAAACAAAGTTATAGGTCAATGAAACAAGGGGGCTGTTCAATATGGAAAGCTCGAAAGCACCAAGAGGACTGTCCCCAAAAATTTCACCGTTCTCCCCACCGTTCCTTTGTGTATAGTAAATACTGTAAGGGTTTCTTCTTGCGTATAGATTATAAACGGTAAAGGTCCAATCGCCGGACCATCTTTTGCTTTCACTTTTAACACCCCTGATATTCCATGAAAAATCAAGTCGATGATATGTAGGTAACCTCGCGTTATTACGTTCCAAGAAAAGCGGTGTATCTATACCTTCGATTTCTACAACGCCATTGGGTGCGGTATAAGGTCTACCAGTCTGAGCAGTAAAATTAAAACTAAGAGTGTTATAAGGGTCGGACTCAATGTTCATCGTAGCGTTGAACACATGCGTTCTATCAAAATCAGAGGCATACCATTCATTGTTATTGATTCTATCCCCTGGCTTCTCTATTTGGGAGCGTAAACGACTTCTTGACCATGTATAGTTCATCCAACCGTTAATAGTGCCCTCTGGTTTTCTTAAGCTGAATTCGGCACCGTATGCTTGTCCTTCACCTTGGACCAGATCCCGATTTATGGTTTCACTCAAAAAGAAGTCCGCCCCGGGCTTATAGGTCAAAATATTATCCACCTCTCTATAATATCCTTCTAGACCAAGTTGTATTGCATTGTTGTTTAAATTCTTATATATTCCAAAGCCATAACTATCGCTTACCTGTGGCAGTACTGTAGGGTCAGAGGTCTTCCATCGAGAAGTGGGTACGGGCGTGGTATTGTTATAAATATTCTGTAAGTATTGGTTCAGTCTGGCGTAGCTTGCCTTCAACGATGTAGTTTCGTCCAGTTCCAAGTTCAGTCCCAGTCGTGGTTCTAGGCCATTGTAGGTTTTTACTCCCGCGCCTTTTTCAAATTGTGTAGTCCCCAACAACTCCCCACTAAAATCGTCGAACGTATTTTGTGTATAGGGCCCTACAAGTACAAAATGGTTAAAACGAAGTCCTGCGGAAATGGAAAGTGCTTTAATCGGTGTCCAATTGACATTACCATAGCCGGCGAATTCATAGCTAATTTCATTTTCCAAGGAAATCGGGAGTACGTTTTCCGCTGATCCAGGGTCAAGCGCACCCGGGCCAATATTGTAACGGTTAACCTGCCCTCCAAAATAATACTCCATAGTAGGACTTTGTTTCTTTGAAAATTCCGAAATGAGACTTAGATAATTAACTTGTGAGCTGTACTCCACCTCATTATCGCTGTCACGCTCTGGAAATATTATTTTTGGACTGTAGTCACTTGCGACCACTATAGTCCTTAAATTGGAATTATCCTTAAAACTATGCGACCAGTTGAAAGTTCCGTTAAGGGTCATGAAATCGTATTGGTTGCTCTCTGCATTTATATTCTCAACAGGTGTCACCAGATCCAATTGGTAGAAATCCTTGGAAAAGAATCCGGTAAAGGTTACTTGATCGTTCTCTGTAGGAAGATAAAGTAGTTTCACGGTGCTATCGTAGAACCTGGCCTTGGTATTCTTTAAACGATCTGAAAAAATTGGCAATAAAAAATCAGTCACACCGGCCCTTACTCCGGCCAGCAGCATTAATTTATCCTTAATAATAGGGGTTTCTATATTCAAACGGCTAGAGACCAGACCAATACCTCCGCTAAGCTTCAACTTATCCACATAGGGGTTCTTGACCTTGACATCTAGTACGGAGGTCGCCCTTCCCCCGTACCGGGATGGAATGTTGGCTCTGTAGAGATCGGATGATGAAATAACATCGGGAGTGAAAACGGAAAATAGGCCAAACAGATGGGTAGGATTAAAAACAGGGGCATAATCGTAAAGAATGAGATTCTGATCTAGGGAACCCCCACGTACAGAAAGACCATTGCTAATCTCTCCGGCATTGTTCACACCAGGGAGGAGGGTCATCGCTCTAAGAACATCAAATTCGCCTACTGCCGAAGGAATTTTTTTTAGCTCTTTGGATGTTAGCCTTACAACACCCATTTGGGGTACTGT
>Ga0208768_1001152_pt1 | contig 14769 bp, 20 predicted proteins | sample AntAceMetag02UK1_FD_184760 | JGI IMG/M metagenome (GOLD analysis project Ga0208768, IMG submission 184760) | Saline lake microbial communities from Ace Lake, Antarctica - Antarctic Ace Lake Metagenome 02UK1 (SPAdes) (version 2) | ecosystem: Environmental > Aquatic > Non-marine Saline and...
CCGGCAAGCCGCAGCAGAACGCCTATGTCGAACGCTACAACCGAACCGTCCGCCAGGAATGGCTTGGGCAATACATCTGGAACTCAATCGAGGAGGTCAAGGAACACGCCACGCGCTGGCTATGGACATACAACAACGAGCGCCCGAACATGGGCATCGGCGGCATCACACCCGCCATGAAACTGAAACTCGCCGCGTGAAGTCCAGGAACCAAGCTGCTTAAAAATGGGATGATTACAGATCGATGCTGACCGCCAGTGGTTCAAGGCGGAGACCGGACTGGGCGTGCGCGAAACGCCGCTGGACACATCGATCTGTTCGCACGTTATCCTTGAGAATGATTTCGTCGAGATCAAGGACACGCACATCGACAACCGCACGCAGGACAACCCGCTCTGCTTCTATGAGCCGGGTCTGCGCTTCTATGCTGGCGCACTGCTGAAATCCCACGACGGGTTCCCGATCGGCACGCTCTGCGTCCTTCACGACGAGCCCTATGCGCTGAGCGCATTCCAGAAGAAGTCCCTTCGCACGCTGGCCAGGCAGGTCATGCGCGAACTGGACCTGCGAATGGCGCTTCGCGACCAGCAGGTGCTGCTGGGCGAAATGGATCACCGCGTGAAGAATTCGCTGCAATCGGTGAGCTCTCTGGTGCGGCTCTACCAGTCACGCGCCGGCGAGGAAAACCGTGACGCGTTCGACGCGGTATCCCGGCGGGTCGATGCCATTTCCCTGCTTCACCAGGAGCTGCACCAGGCCGCAGAAATCGAGACCGTGCCGCTGGCGCGGTTCATTCCGCGCGTGATCGCGCTGTTGCAGGATTCAGCACCGGAAAACATCACGATCGAAGCCGACATCGACCAGATCAAGGTCGGATCGACCCATGCCTCGGCCATCGGCATTATTGTCAGCGAGTTCGTCGCCAATTCGATCAAGCACGGCTTTGCCAACAATCGCGCGGGCACCATTTCGCTAAGCCTGCTGAACGGGGCGGACAGGCACGTGACCCTGACCTGCAGCGACAATGGCGCGGGCACAGGCTCGTCCACCCGGCCAACGAGCGCCGCCGAGGGGCTCGGGCACCGGCTGGTCGATGCGGCCGCCTCGCAGCTCGGCTCGAAAGTGACGCGCACGGCTACCGAAGGCGGCTTCTCGCTGAGCCTGACATTCGCCCAGGCCTGAACCGGCACCATTCTTCCCGACACAGACATCTTGACGTCTTCGCATGGGTTCCCGCGCCGGGCTGCTGCACGGCACAGGAACCGATTGGCATCCGTCGGATATCAGGCAGGCTTGCACCAGTCGGGCGGGGACATGCCTGCCGGATCTGCCGGGTGCGGCAGCAGCATGAATTCAGGAAAGGGGGCGACGCGTGGATAGTCGCCGATCCCGGCGAAGGCGGCAGTCACGTCGCCCAGCGCACTTCCCGGCAGCTCCAGCAGGTGTTCACCGCGGCGCGACTTGTCCTGCTGGCCAAACGACTGGCCCGGCGCTGCCTTCATATCCAAATACCCGCCAAGCAGCCAGTCGATTTGATGGGTTTCCGCAAAATCAGCAACACGGTCGAGGGAGGCCGAATACTCAACGGCCTTTTCGCATATGAAGTACAGCCGCCTCGGATAGATGGCGTCACCCGAGAACATGATGCGCGTGGCTGCGTCATAGACCATGACGTGCGGGGCATGATGCCCCGGGGTCGGCAGTACGTTCACTTTGCGTCCGCCAAGGTCCAGCGTTCCAACATCGTCCAGCCACAGATCAATACCGAAGAACCCAGCCACATCCTCAATCGTGTGACCGACAACAATTGTATCGGGCCGGCCGGCAAAGCTGGCATCGCCGCCGACATGATCGCCGTGACCATGCGTGTGCATGACCACGAGCCGCAGTCCGGCGTGTCCGCCGGCCGCGAGCAACCTCGAGTGCCTGCGCCTTCAGCGCCTGTGTCGATGGGGAGCGCCTTGTCCTCTCAGATCAGGAGGTAGAGGAATGGCGCCTCGAAACTGGTGCGCAGCGACTGGCGCAGGACGAACGTGTTCGCATCGATCTCCTGCACATGGAACGCAGGCCCATCCGGATCAATGCCACTATGCCACGCTTGCGCGAATATTGAAGAAGGCTGCACTGCGATGACGGCTTCCTGCGTTTCGCAGGCCGAGAGGCTGGCGAGCAGGACTGTAGACAGGAAAGGGTTTGTGAGTCGGGTCATGTCAGTCGTCTTTCATGCGAGTGAGAAGTGGCGCGTTGAGAAGGGAGTCTGCCGCGCGCTGAATGAAGGCGGAGAGGTTGCACCCGAGTTCATCGGAGAGGGCTTCGAAAGCCAGGCCGGCTTTCGCGAGCCGCGCCGTGAGCACATCGAATTGAGCGGTTCCCTGCCGGGTCAGGCGGAGCAGCTTGCGGCGACCATCATCGGGATCGTCGATGCGCTCCACGATCCCAAGCTGAATCAGGAGGTCCACGCGCTGGGTGGCAACCTGATGAGGCTGGCCAAGCGCCCGGGCGATATCGGCGGTCGAGGTCGGCTGATGCTCGCCGATAAACAAAACAGTCGAGACAGCCCGCGACGGGAATGTGATCCCGGCCGCGTCCAGCATATCGTTTCCCTGGGCGACGATCAGTTCTGCCAGCCGCTCAAGCTGGTAGGCGATGAATGCGGGACCCAGCCTGTGTGTATCGATGAAATTTTCGTCGCGCATTCGCCTCGCACCTTTTTATGCAACTGATTGTACAGTTCGTTGTATTGTTGAGCACTGTCAAGCCCGACGGCCTGCGCATCCATCACATCTTGTCGTGCCGGTTGCGTGCGCGATAAGTGCAGAATAGGCTGGGGCCATGACAGTTGTAGTGGAAATGGTATCGGACCTGGTTTGCCCGTGGTGCTGGCTGGGACTTCGCAGGATCGAGGCGGCGCGCAAGCTCGCCCCCGAGGTAGATGTGCAACTCGTGTTCCGGCCCTTCGAGCTGGACCCGACGATCCCGGCGGCAGGCGTCGACTACAAGGCCTACATGAAGGAGAAGTTCGGCGTTTCAGACGAGAGCCGCGAACGCTCCGGCACCATGCGCCAGGCACTGGTCGACTATGGCGAGGCCGAGGGCATTCCCTACCATTTCGACAAGATCACGCGCCGGCCCAACAGTTTCGATGCGCACCGGCTGGTGCGCTGGGCACAGGGACAGGACAAGGGCGCCGAAGCCAAGGAAGCGCTGTTCAAGGCCTTCTTCGAGGACGGGCGCGATATTGGCGACCATGAGGTGCTGATCGATGTGGCGCGGGAGATCGACCTCGACCCGGTGATCGTGGCCGACCTGCTCAAGAGCGATGCCGATGTGCAGGCTGTGCGCGAAGAGGCCGAGACCTTCCGCCAGATGGGCGTGAGCGGCGTGCCGACCTATATCGCCAATCGCGCGGTGGCCGTGCAGGGCGCCGAGAGCGCCGAGAAGCTGGCCAAGTTCCTGCAACATGCTGCGGCGCAACTGCCGCAGGAACGCCCGGCAGGCGGCGCCTGAATGAGCGACCTTGTCAGCGTGACGCGCGAAGGACGAATTGCCACCGTGCGCTTCGATACGGGCAGCCGCTCCAATGCCCTCAGCCAGAAACTGATGCGGGCGCTGACCGAGACGGCGCAGGGCTTCCATGACTGCCCGGATATTTCCGCCGTCATCCTGACAGGTCGCGACGACCAGTTCTGCATGGGCGCCGACCTGAAGGACCCGGAAGGCAATACGGCAGCCCAGGTGCCGCTGGGCCAGCGGCGCGTGCAGCTGCGCCGGGGCCCACGCCTGTGCCAGGCGTGGGAGGATATCGATGCGCTGACCATTTGCGCTGTCGAAGGCTGGTGCGTCGGCGGCGGCACGGCGCTGGCGACGGCCTGCGACCTGCGGGTGGCGGCGGACAATGCCACCTTCTACGTGCCGGAAGTCGAGCGCGGCATGAACATGAGCTGGGGCTCGATCCCGCGCTTCGTCGCGCTGGTCGGCCCGGCGCGGACGAAGCGCATCGCGGCCCTGTGCGAGAAGATTGATGCGGCGACGGCGCTGGCCTGGGGCCTGTGCGACCATGTCGTGCCGGCGGGCGCGGCGCTGGCCAAGGCGGGCGAGATTGCCAAAGCGGCCGCCGCCCTGCCCCCGACGGCGCTGAAAAGCGTGAAGCAGGACGTGAATGTCGCGGCAATGGCGCTGGCCCGGGCGACCGGCCACCGCGACCTTGAGGCGTTTGCCCTGCTGCAGCAGTCGGATGATTTCAAGGAGGGCGTCAGCGCCTTCCTCAAAGGGCGAAAGCCCGACTTCACCGGAGACTGAGCGCATGACCTGGCTGATCCCACCGCGCCTTTTGCTCGCCCTGTCGCTGCTGATGATCCTCGTGCATTGGCTGGCGCCGCTGGCGACAGTGGCGCCACCGCACTGGAACCTGATCGGCATCCTGCTGATGGCGGGCGGGTTCTGGATGGCGCTGGCGATCGCGCGGCGCTTCCGCAAGGTGGACACAGAGATCAACACGTTCAAGACACCGCGCAAGCTGGTCACGGACGGCCTGTTCGGGCTGACGCGTAACCCGATCTATCTCGGCATGACAATATTCCTGGCCGGGCTCGCCGTGTTCCTCGGCACCGCCAGCCCCTGGACCGGACCCGTCGTGTTCTTTCTCGTGGCCAATGGCTGGTATATCCCGGTGGAGGAACGCAATGCGGCAGAGCATTTTGGTGCCGACTATGCCGCATACCGCACGCGCGTACGCCGCTGGCTGTGAGGCCTAGCTGAGCTGGAGGTCGACGAGGCGGCGATAGGCGCCGTTCTTGTCCATCAGCGCCGCGTGGGTGCCATCCTCGACGGCGCGGCCGTCTTCCATGACGATGATGCGGTCGGCGGCGCGGACGGTCGAGAGGCGGTGGGCAATGATCAGCGTGGTGCGTCCGGCGGAGAATTTGGCGAGGGCGTCCTGTACCTTCGCTTCGCTCTCGGCATCGAGGGCGGAGGTGGCTTCATCGAGCAGCAGGATCGGCGCGGCGCGCAGGATGGCGCGGGCGAGCGCGACGCGCTGGCGCTGGCCGCCGGAGAGGTTGCGGCCCATTTCACCGGCGGGGGCGTCATAGCCGCCCGGCAGTGCACGGATGAACTCGTGGGCGTTGGCCGCATGGGCGGCGGCTTCGATCTCGGCATCGCTGGCGCCGAGGCGGCCGAGCGCGATATTGGCGCGGATCGTGTCGTCGAACAGAGCCACGTCCTGGGCGACAAGGCCCATATGGGCGCGCAGACTGGCGCCGCTGACATCGCGAACATTCATTCCGTCGACGGAGACTGTGCCGCCTGTGGGATCGTAGAGGCGCAGGAGCAGGTTGAAGACGGTGGACTTGCCGGCGCCGGACGGGCCGACGAGGGCGATCGTCTCGCCGGGATTGGCCTTGAAGGAGAGGCCTTTCAGGGCCTTGGTGCCATCCGGATAGGCAAAGCGGACATCTTCGAAAGCGATGGTGCCGGTGACCCAGGCGATTGGCTGGGCGCCGGGGGCGTCGGCGATCTCGGGCGCGGCATCGGTGATTTCGAAGACGCGGTCTGCGGCGGCGCCGCCTTCCTGCGCTACCGAGTTCAGCGTGCCCAGCGCCCTGAGTTCCGGCGCGGCGACGGCAATGGCGCCGACGATGCCGACGAAGTTGCCGAGCGACGTGTCGCCCTGCGCGATACGCCAGGCGGTGAGCGCGAGAATGCCGACAAGGGCCAAGCCACCGGTGATTTCGAGGATGGGGTCGACGGCGGCACGGTCTGTGAGCACTTTAAGGAAGAGTCGTGAGCGTTCGGCAAAGCCGCGCCCGGCGCGGGCCTTCTGGTAGTCCTCGAGGCCATAGGCCTTGACCACGCGGGCGGACTGAAAGGCTTCGCCGAGCAGGGAAGTCACCTGGCCGATCTGCTGTTGCGACTGACGCGAGCGTTTGCGGACCCGGTTGCCGAGGGCAAGGACGGGCGCGAAGGCGATGGGATAAATGACGAGGAGGACGAGGGTCAGCTTCCAGTCCATGACGAGCATGGTGATAAAGACGCCGATGACGGTGAGCACGCCCTTGGTGAGATTGTTCGCGATGCGCAGGCCGGCGTCGCGCAGGGCATTCACGTCATTGATGAAACGCGAAACGAATCCGCCCGACGCCTCGGCCGCGATACGGGCATAGTCGCCATCGGTGAGGGCGCCGAACTGATCCTGCTGGATATCGACAATGGCGCGCTGGACGCCGGTATTGTTGAAGATCGTCATGCCATAGAGCGCCAGTGAGCGGACAATGGCGGCGAGGCCGATTATGGCGATCAGCCACCAGAGGCTGGTCGGGACCTCAACCCGTTCGGGTCCGGTCAGGGCTTCGAGGCCCTCGACGACGAGTTTCAGGAGGTAGCCATAGGACGCGGCTGCGACAGAGGTCAGCGCGGCGCACAGCGTTCCCGCCGCGAACCAGCGCCAGTGCGCGGCAAAGCGCTCCCGGCCGAGACGCGTCAGGGCGCCGGAGCGGCGCACCGGTTTGGCCGGATCAAACGTGATGGTGTTCCCCCGTCTCCGGGTCGAGCAGCCGGTGGGCGTGGAGGATGAAATACCGCATTTCGGCATTGTCGACCGTGCGGTGGGCTGCGGCCTTCCAGGCGTCATAGGCTTCCCTGTAGGAGCCGAAGGCACCGATGAAGTCCATTTCCGAGAGGTCTTCGAATTCGACCTTGTTCACGTCCTTCAGCTCACCGCCAAACACGATATGGAGAAGCTGTTTTCCGGCTTGAGGCGCGTCGCCCATCTTGACTGGCTCCGTTTTGACAATGGTTGCGGCCTGGACCGCTTTTTCCTGTGGGTCCGGTATATCCACAAAACCTGACCGGCGCACTAACAGAGGATGCAGCCGTTTGCCAGACGCGATGATGCTGCGCTGGGCCGGAATGGCGCGGTTGAACTGCAGCGTCTCGCCCTTGTGGGTTGTGGCGATACCACCCGCTTCGCTGACCAGTATCGCGCCTGCAGCGAGATCCCAGTCAGACTTGTGGCTGAGCACCAGCGTGGCATCCCAGGCGCCGGACGCCACGAAGGCCATGCGCAGCAGCGTGGAATTGGGCTTCGGGCGCGGCACAGTGACGGCGGGCCAGGGTTCGGGCCAGCCCTTGTGGTTCAGCATTTCCTCAGCAGCGATCAGGCGGCACCCGGTCTCGCTCTGGCACTCGGAGACGCGCATGACCTCGCCGTTGAGGTAAGCGCCGGCACCGATACGGGCCTCGTAGAGCTGGCCGAGCACAGGCGCATAGAGGACCCCGGCGACGGCCCGGCCTTCTTCGACGATGGCAAGGCCGACACACCAGTTCGGATCGCCGCGCATGTAGGCGCGGGTACCGTCAATCGGATCGACGACCCAGCAGCGGTCCTTCTGGCGGGCGGCAGGATCGTCGAGCGTTTCTTCCGACAGCCAGCCATACTCCGGCCGGGAGGCCGACAGGCGCAGGTCGCAGAGCTGGTTGACGGCCATGTCGGCTTCGGTAACCGGGCTGCCGCCGGTCTTCTCCCAGGCGCGCGCCGACTGGCCTTCCAGCGTATAAGACAAAGCCAGCTTGCCGGCCTCGATGGCGAGCCTCCGCAGTGTAACCAGATCTTCGATCAGCGTACGTTCAGCTGCCGGCAAGACTCATGTCCTCGACGAGGATGCTGGGCGCGTCGCGCGTGCCACGGAATTCAAGATCGGAAGCCGGAATGAGGCGCGCAAAGATCGCCGGCAAGTCGCCCGCGATGGTCACTTCGGACACCGGATAGGCAATCTCGCCATTCTCGAACCAAAAGCCCGCGACGCCGACGGAATAGTCGCCGGTGTTCGGATTGATCGACGGACCGAACATGTCGGTGACCATGAGGCCCTTGCCGGCCTGGGCCATCAGTTCGGCAGGCGTCTTCTCGCCAGCCTTAAGATAGAGGTTCGAAGTCGTGACGCCCGGCGGGTCACCGAAGCCGAGCGCGGAGAAGCCATTGGGCTTGAGGCCGAGCTGGCGGGCCGAAGGGCCGTTGAGCAGCCATTCGGTGAGTCGACCATCCTCTATCAGGTAGGTCTCCTTCACGGGGAGGCCCTCGCCAGCATGGCTGCGCGAGCCCATGCCCATGGGACGGAACGGATCATCGATCACATTGACTCCCCTGGCAAAGACCTGCGTGTCCATGCACTCTTTCAGGAAGCTGACGCCACGCGCGATGGATGGACCGGAAACCGCGCTCATCAGCGCGCCAATCAGGCCGCTTGAGACGCGCCGGTCATAGAGGACAGCAGCCTTCTGGGTTTCCAGCTTGCGGGCGCCGAGGCGGGCAATGGTCCGCTCGCCAGCGGTGCGGCCGATCTCTTCGGCGGACGGGCGGTCGGCGGCGTAGCGCACCGACCAGCTTTCATAGTCGCGCTCCATGGCGCCATTTTTTTCGGCAACCGAAGCAAGGCCGAGGCTGGTGCTTGTGCCGGTCTTGTAGGCGGCAAAGCCGTTGGACGCGGCAACCCAGCGGCTGGACCGGTTCCATGAAGCGCCGCAGCCGGCGACCGTCTTGATGCCTTTAACCGCCAGCGCGGCGGATTCGGCTGCGAGGGATTCGCTTTCGAGCGTCTCGGCGGATATTTCGGGTTCGCCTGTCAGGTCCATGTCGAGCGGACCCGTGGCAAGTTCGCTGGCGTCCGGCAGGCCGCAATACTTGTCGTCCGGCACAGCGCGGGCCATCGCAGCGCAGCGGGTGGCGAGGGCGTGGAGCCCTTCGGTGGAGAGATCGGAGCCGGAGACGTGTGCCTGGCGCTTTCCGAAAAAGGCGCGAAGGGCCACGCTTGTGCTCTCCTCACGCTCGATGCTTTCCATCTTGCCGTCGCGGACGGAGACGCTGACGCCCTCGGCTGCGCCGATACGGGCATCTGCTGCGTCGGCGCCTGCTTTCAGGCACTGGTCGATGAGGCCGGCGAGCAAGTCAGCCGGCGGAGTCTTGAATTCAGCCATTCCGGCTAGATGGACCGCCCCGCCGGGCTGTGCAACCGGTCAAATCAGGCAAGCCCGTGATAAATAAGCATGACCGCGATCAGGATCATCGCGATCCAGGTGACCACCATGCCAGTCGCCCGAAGTGGCAAGATCGTGCGCGACAGGCCGATGGCATGGAGGATACGGCCCGCCGTGAAGGCGCTGCCGAGGATGTGAATCCAGAGCGCCGGGATGCCCATATAGGCCGCCGTGACCAGCCCCACCATCATGGCCGGGATGTACTCGGACGCATTGCCATGCGTGCGCGTTCTCAGCTCAAGTTCGATATTCCCGCCATGCCCGACCGAGACCTGCGCCGAGCGGCGCATGAACACGACGCGCGAAGACAGGTAGATCAGCAATAATATGTTGATGCCGACATAGATGGCGGCAGCTTCCAAGGGTGGCATATTTCATTCCTTCCAGAAAAAATGCCGCCAGAAGAACTCCGGCGGCATTGAATAATTTCCCCTAAATCAATGACCGCTCAGTCGTCGCGGCGCGCGTCCGGCAGGCGGTCGTTGATGTCGTCGCGGATGTCCATGAGCGTGACGATCAGGCCGCACACCAGGCTGGCAGCGATCCAGCCACCGGCCGTAAAGATTGCGAAGTCCGCAACCTGAGCGATTCCGCCCGTCAGGCCTAGCATTTCATTGCTGAATTCGCCCTTGTTGTAGAGGCCGAGGGCGATGCCACCGACGATGATCGCGATATAGGCCACATAGACCATAATGCGGAAACTGTTGATGATTAAGAACTTCATGGGCATCCCCTTTGTGTTGCAGGATCGAATTTAAGCGGAATAGCGGCCCCCGTCACGCGATTACACGTGTGAAACGAAGTTCGGGACCGCAACGGTGCGCAATTGCATCAGCCTCCCAGGGCCGTTTACGCCTTTGGCGGCGACAGTTTGCAGGTGAACATATCATTCACGACGGAGGCAAACTGGAGCTGGTCTTCATTGCTCAGCGAGGTGACGAACGTTTCGACATCGCGCTTTTCGCGCCCGATCGACTGGGCCGTGCGCTTGAACAGGTCCGGATCGAGCTTGGCCTCCATGGCGTCGGCGATGCAGGCACATGTTTCGGCGTTTTCACCGCCCGTCGTGCAGGCGGCCACGATGGCCTTGTTGTCGCTGTTGCCGCTGCAGGACGCGAGCAGCGTGAGGGCCGCGAGGGAGAGGGCGAGGTGGCGCATTCTGGCGGCTCCGTAATCATATTCGTCGCCGACCCAATCATGAATCTTTCGTAAGGGGAAGCGGCTATTCCCGCCCGAGAATCTTGTCGATCTGCACTTTCGTGCCGAAGGATTCGAGGAAGTCCGCCTTCACCGCGAGACGGTCATAGTCTTCCGCGACCCAGTCGAGGAAAGGTTTCCAGTCGCCCGGCGCCCTGCCCTCATTGAACCGCGCATAGGTGTCGAAGAAGGCATCCAGCATGCCCGTCTTGCCATGCCTGATATGCAGGTACTTTAACGACAGCTGCTCGCGCGCCTCTTCAAACGGCACCTTTTCGTGCAGCAATTTGTACAGGACCGCCATCAGGCCGGCCCTGTCCGCGCCCGACTTGCAGTGCATCAGGGCCGGATATTCGATCCGGGCGAACAGGTCGCGGGCCCCGAAAAGGGCTTCTTTCGTCGGCGTGTCGCGGGAAAAGACCTGGAAATCGAGCAGTTCGATGCTGGCGGCCTCGCAGGCCTCTTTTTCCAGCAGGTAATAACCCTTGGTGCTGGTGCCTCGCAGGTTGATGATGGTGCGGATGCCCCGCGCCTTTGCGTGGGCCACGACCTGGCGCGGCGAGGGCTGGTTGGCGCGCCACATGCCCGGCGCAATCTGGTGCAGGTTGCTGAACCGGGCGCGCAGGAAGCCATGATCGCCCCAGACAAGCTCGCGCCGCGCCCGTTTGCGCCCTGACAGCGTGTCGAGATCGGGCGCCACATGCGGGCGTTTCCTGGATTTCGGCGTGAGTTTGACCATGCTGCCTTCGCGATTACAGGGGTGCCCCGCCGCCTGCAAGCCGAGGCGGCAGCAAGTTTTTTTGATGACAGCTGCATCCAAATGGGCCGCTCGCGGCATCTCCCACATAAAGCCGGGCAAAAGGATCCGGTGAAACTGTGAGAAAGACTATCCAATGAAAGACATCCTTGTCCCAATCGTCCTGTTCTCTGTCGTGCCCGTGTGCATTTGGCTGGTCAGCTATTTCAACTATCGCAAACGCCTGACGGCCCACGAAACCGTGCGCCATGCCATCGACAGCGGCCAGACCATCTCGCCGGAACTGATTGAGAAAATGTCGTTGCTGGTCGACCCGATCCGCGCCGACCTGCGCCGCGGCGTGCTGTTCATCGCCTTCGGCGCCGCGTTCGGCGTCCTCGGCCTGATGATCGGCCAACAAGAAGGCGAAGCGATCATGCCCATGTTTGGCGTGGCATCATTTCCGGTTTTCCTCGGACTGGCGTATCTTGGCCTCTGGGCATTCGGTCATGGTCAGAAATCGGCCTGATCTCTGGATCGTCGCTGCGGGAGGCACCGACATGCGCACCGACCCCGACCTGGCCGCTGATGCCGCACGTGGCAACGACAGCGCGTTCGCCGAACTCGTTCGGCGTCACCAAGCCAGGGTGAGGGGCATGTCCCGGCGCCTTACCGCCGCAGGCGGCGATGCAGACGACATTGCGCAGGCCACCTTCGTGACCGCCTGGCAGAAAATCGGCACCTATGCCGGGGGCACGTTCGCCGCATGGATCTGCACGATCTGCTACCGGGAATTCCTGCAGGTCAGACGACGCCAGAGACAAGAAATCGAGTTTGACGAGACGGCCGAGATCATTCCCTTCGACCGATCGATGGCCGACACAGGCGACAAGTTGGACCTGTCGCGCGCCCTCGCCAAACTGCCTGAAGCCCAGCGCATCTGTGTCACCCTGTGTGTCGCGGCCAGCCTGAGCCACAGGGAAGCTGCCGAAGCGACCGGATGGCCGCTTGGCACGATAAAATCACATGTGACGCGCGGCGTGGCCGCCCTTCGCAAACACCTTGCCGCCGACCAAGTGGCGTGATGGAGTAGAAACCATGCGAGACGAAGACACTTACGCAGACCTGACCGCCCTGTTCACCGCTGAAGACCGCGAACACGAGGCCAAGCCCTTCGTGGATCAGGTCATCGGCCGTATCCGGGCGCAGGCCCGTATACGCAAGCTTTTGCTGGCCGTGACAGGGCTGGGCGGCGCGCTTCTGGCTGCATCGCAATTACCAACCCTGCTGGCCGATTCGGTTGGGCTCGATGCGGCGTTGACCACGTCCATCATTCAGGCACAGGCAGACGCCGGCGCGCTGGCAAATGCCAATCCGCTTTGGCTCGGTATCGGAGCCGTCGTGATGCTCAGCCTCGTCGCCGTGGCCGCGATGGAACGTACCTAGCAAACTGTGCAGCGCCCATTCGAAAAATCAGCGCTCAAGGCTGGTGACGGCTTCCTTCGCGATCCGGCGCTTGGCGGCCATGTCGTAAATCTAAGGTACAAAGACACCGCCATTCGCGTGAATGGTCTGTCCCTGAACAAATTTCGCTGCGGGACTTAGCAGGAATTCCACGACGCCAGTGAAATCATCTTCTTGCGCAATCCTCCCCTGCGGGGTCATGCGTGCTGCACTCGCCAGGACTTTTTTAGCCGCCTCTTCGCTACCGACCATCGTTGCCACTGAACTTGTCGCAACGATGCCAGGCGCCACCGAGTTTATCGTAATTCCAAGCGGGGCCAATTCCGGCACCAGGTAACGGATCAGTCCTTCGGCGAGCGTTTTTCCGACGCCAAGGGCAGCATATCCAGGTCGCGCGACTTTGGCTCCGGCGCTGGTTACAAACACGATTGAGCTACCAGCCTTGAGCACGGGCATCGCCGCACGAACAAGGTACAGCAAAGACATCCCATTCACTTGGAGCGCCCTCGACAGGATCGTCAGGTCGGCGGACAACAGGTTGGTGGCATATATCATGGCGGCATTGTGTACGATGTGAACCGGGCCATCATCATTCGTGAGCTGAACGAGCCGTTCAACGCCATCCGGCTCACCGATATCGCTGCAAACGGTCGTTACTTTCGCGCCAAGCCGTTCGAGGCTTGCTTTCGCTTCAGCCGCGGCGCGCTCATCGCTCAAATAGCCGAGAATGAGATGGGTGTCTTTCGCGGCTAGACGCTTGGCAATCGCCAGACCAATTCCCTTGGAACCGCCGGTGATGATGATCGTTTTCGACATGTGAACCCATTCCCCACAATGACTGTGGCGTAACGCCGAAGTCCGGCTCTTGTTGACATAGCTATGTTGTCTGTCTGCTTTCACCGTCCTTCGCGGCGTAAGCCGACAGACTAATTTCTCTTAAGCTGTCTCGATCGGATGACAAGATAAGCGGCAAACTCAGTCGCAACGCCGGGGACAAATGAGAGCGGGATCGCGATCCAGCCATGCTTGATGCCGAGAGAGCTGCGTTCATAAACGATCCACGCAAATAGAATAACCGCGCAGAAGATGACGTCGAGCGAGTAGCCGGTCGAGAACGGGTTGACGAAGCCGGCGGCAAAGGCAGACATCACGTCGCCGCTAACCAAAAGAGGTGGGACCAAGATCACGCAGAAGGCGATCGCAAACGTTGTGCCCAACAAGACGACCAAAATTTCGAAAACAGCTCTCGGCACTCAACCTCTCCCAAATAGCAGGGTCTGGCGACCAGACTACGTCAAAGGGACGACGTCTCCTGCTGGCGTCAAAAAAATCAAAAGCCGTCGGGACAAATATCCTGAAAGCGGTCGCAGCGAAGTTGCTTTTCAGCCCCCATAATGCGCGCATAGGCCAAAGGCCAATCAAGTCTGCCCATGTCCGGCCCAGATGAGCGGCTGGATCAGTGGCGAGTTCCATTCAATCCTCAAGAGTCGTCGTGTAGAAGATCACGAATTTGGGCTTGTCTGAATTTGCGAATATGATGTCGGGAAACGCTCAATGAATTCAGGCGTCGTTTAGATTGGCCGGTTCTTGCCCAGAATACGCTGCAAGGTCCGGCGGTGCATGTTCAGCTTGCGCGCCGTTTCTGAGACGTTGCCATCGCATTGGCGGAACACCGACTGGATGTGTTCCCACCGGACACGATCTGCCGACGCAGGATTAAGAGGCGGCTCAGGTGTGACCCCGGGATCCGCTGTAAGGGCTTTGATCACATCGTCGACGTCCGAGGGCTTGGGAAGCAGGTCTCGGGCGCCGATCCGTACTGCTGTCACAGCGCCTGCCAGGTTGCCATAGCCTGTCAGAACCACGCAGCGCGCATCAGGTCTTTCCAAGCGCAATGCTTCGAGCGCGTCCAACCCGGAGCCATCCTCTAGTCGATAATCCACCACCGCAAAGAAAGGTGGATTGGAGCGAATGATGTCCAAGGCGTCATGCAGATTGCTGGCAGCTGAAACAATGAACCCCTTGAGCGTCATGGCCCTCGCCAATCGCTGAAGGAAAACAAGGTCATCATCAAGGACCAGGCAGGACCGATCTGCGAAGCCTTCTAGTAGCGTATCGTCTATTTCGATCGTTGTAAGCATCTATACCATCTCGCATTCTTTACACCGTATACGAGGCATTGAGGCTAGCGGATGGACCTGTCCCTATTTGATTCCGGCCTTGATAGACGATTATCTATACTCAAGGAGACAGGACTATGGGACAAATACACGGAGAAGAATTTAAGCGCGAGGCGGTTCGACTGGCACGCAGCAGCAGCTTGACGCGCAAGCAGGTTGCGG
>Ga0208768_1001162_pt1 | contig 14698 bp, 18 predicted proteins | sample AntAceMetag02UK1_FD_184760 | JGI IMG/M metagenome (GOLD analysis project Ga0208768, IMG submission 184760) | Saline lake microbial communities from Ace Lake, Antarctica - Antarctic Ace Lake Metagenome 02UK1 (SPAdes) (version 2) | ecosystem: Environmental > Aquatic > Non-marine Saline and...
TTAAGGCCCCAAGTGTAGCTGTATGTAGTTTTTAAAAGGATAAGTAAATTTTCTACCCTAATTCAGCTATTTTTGAACCTGGTTACAACCGAATATTTTATGAGCAAAACAAGACACAATTGGACGAAAGAGGAAATACTGGCTATTTATAACAAACCTTTAATGGAGTTGTTGTACGATGCAGCTACTATCCATAGGAAAAATCATGACCCAAATACGGTTCAGGTATCGACCTTACTTTCTATAAAAACCGGGGGTTGCCCGGAGGATTGTGGTTATTGTCCGCAAGCTGCACGTTACCATACCAATGTTGAGGGCAATGATTTAATGACCGTTCCACATGTAAAGGCACAGGCCTTGCGGGCAAAGGCATCCGGTAGTTCTAGGGTATGCATGGGCGCCGCTTGGCGAAATGTAAAGGATGGGCCGGAATTTGACCAAGTACTGGAAATGGTGCGTACCATTAATAAATTGGATATGGAAGTCTGTTGTACCTTGGGTATGATTACGGAGAACCAGGCCAAGCGATTAGCGGAAGCCGGATTGTATGCCTATAACCATAATTTGGATACTTCGGAAGATTATTACAAAGATGTTATTTCTACTAGGGCCTTTAAAGATCGGTTGGATACTATTGAAAATGTTCGCAAGAGTAACGTAACGGTTTGTAGTGGCGGGATTATTGGAATGGGAGAAGCTTTGGAAGATCGCGCCGGTATGTTGGTGGCCTTATCGTCCTTAAACCCACAACCAGAGTCGGTTCCCATAAATGCTTTGGTGGCCGTGGAAGGTACGCCCATGGCCGATATTGAACCTATCGCCATTTGGGATATGATACGGATGGTGGCTACGACACGGATCGTAATGCCGGAAACCCAAGTAAGACTATCTGCCGGCCGCACCGAAATGAGTAGGGAAGGTCAGGCGATGTGTTTCTTTGCGGGAGCAAACTCCATCTTCGCAGGGGATAAGTTGTTGACTACCCCAAACCCTAACGTGAACGATGACATGGAAATGTTCAAGCTTTTAGGGCTTAACCCACAAAAGGCTTTTACGAAGGTTTCCCAGCCCAAAACGGTGGAAGCTTCGGACTCTGAGTATCAAACCTTGGGAGAAAAGCCCAAATGGACCAGACCTGGCCATAAAATTGAGCGTAACGAAGTGGCGAAACAAAAGGCGAAGTTGACGGACTAAACTTACATTATTCCTTTTTTTAATAAATTCTTCTCTATAGGTTACCTAACTTTGGGCTTCCTAAAATCTGAACATCATTGAAGTTAGCTGAAATTCCAAGGGTAAAGTCGATTTCCAAGCAAGACTTTGTTGCTTCCTACTTAAAACCGCAGCTTCCTGTCGTTATACAGGAGTTTGATGGCAGCTGGGCAGCACATTCCAAGTGGTCGCTGGATTATATGAAGGAAATCGCAGGGGACAAACTGGTGCCGCTCTATGACGACCGTCCTGTACAGCACAAAGACGGCTTTAATGAGCCGCATGCCACTATGAGAATGGCGGATTATGTTGATCTGCTAAAAAAAGAACCTACCAAGTACCGTATCTTTCTCTGGAACGTCTTAAAGGAAGTTCCAGAATTACAAAAGGATTTTAGTTATCCGGATTTCGGCATCCGATTGTTAAAGCAAGTGCCTATGCTGTTTTTTGGCGGCCGGGATTCCCATACTTTCATGCATTATGATATTGACTTGGCCAATATCTTTCATTTTCATTTTGAAGGGGAAAAGGAATGCATCCTGTTTTCGCAATCACAGAACAAACATCTCTATAAAGTGCCTCATTCGTTAATTACCCATGAGAGTATCGACTTTTCCAATCCCGATTTGGAGCAATGGCCCGCTCTTAAAAAGGTACACGGATTTAGGACAACGCTTAAACACGGCGAAGTGCTATATATGCCAGAGGGCTATTGGCATTATATGAAATATAAAACACCAGGTTTCTCTATGAGTCTACGTGCTTTAGCTAGGAATCCTTTAAACTTTGGTCATGCAGCCTATAATATTTTTATAATGCGTCATTTTGATGTATTGATGCGGAAGTTGAAGGGTCAAAAATGGATCGATTGGAAAAATCAAAAGGCCATAGAACGAGCTACCATTTAGTTTGGCCGGTACTTGACGAATAATTAAATATATTTCCAACCATAAAACACGAACCCTTAAATTTTAAACATGAAAAATATAGTAGTAGTCTTAATGTTGGTATTTGGCGTGGCCACTATGAATGCCCAAGCCTTTAACGGAAAAGGGGATACAAAGTTTCAGGTAGGTGCCAGCTTTCAGGAAAATGGTAGCGGAATAGTTGCGTCTTATGATAAAGGTCTTGGATAGAATTTTTCCATAGGCCTTGCCACGGGATATGTTTTAGGAGTAAATGAAGCAATCGATGCCGATTTTGGAGATCGTATCAACCTTGTAGCAAGGTTCAACGCCAATCTTGGGAGCGTAATAAATCTTGGAGATAAAGTGGATATTTACCCTGGACTTAACCTAAGTCTAAAACAATTTGGGGGTCACTTGGGCGCAAGGTATTTCTTTGGAGACGGCTTTGGGATTTTTACGGAATTCGCTATCCCTTTTGCAAAGTATGACAATAGTGCACTATCCGCTGCCCAATTGCTTAACAATCAGTTTGTGTTTGGCGTAGGAGCGGTTTTTAATTTGTAGGATGCGTTGGTATTATTCCCGGCAGGTTAGAGCGTTTGCCCTATTATTGGCATTTGGAAATTTATTTTTTTTGGAATTTCACACTTGGTATGTTCGCATTGAGGTAGTCCATCAACATTAAGGTACAAGCCTTTTGGTTATCTCATATACCAAAGTGCTTTCCCATCCCCTGTACAAAAGATAGTCGGCCAATTTTTTACGTTTTTTGAATAAATCGGTATCGGTAAGTTGTCCTAGTCTTTTTTCGGCAAGCTGCTCTAAGGTGTCCAAGTAGACCGTATCCTCAATCTCTTTTAGCGCTAAATTGATGTTGTATTTTGTAATTTCGCGCTGTTTCAGTTCGTTTACGACCCTGTGTTTCCCCCACTTTTTTATATTGAATTTACCACGGGCAAAACTACGGGCAAACCGTTCCTCGTTAAGGAAATTCTCTTTTATCAAGTGGCCGATGATTTCATCTATGGCGATGGGAATCATGCCCATTTCCCTCAGTTTGTTTACGACTTCTTTATGGCAGCGGTCTTGGTAGGCACAATAACCTTCCAATTTTTTGGTGGCTTCTTTGAGGGTGAAGGTCTCGGTTTTTTTGAACACGATTAAAAAATATGGTTGTTAAATGGGCAACTTGAAAGAACCTTATTCGAACTCTTTTTTGGTGATTTCCCTAATTTGGGAGTTTAGTCTAGGTATCAAGTTGGTTACTACATCCCAAACAAGACGATAATTGACACCCATATACTCATGGATCAAGCGGTCTCGCATTACGGCCATATTTTTCCATGGCATATTTGGATGGTCTGCCCTGAAACTATCGGATAAGTTTTTTTAGCGTCCCCAATGATCTCCAAACTTCTTGCAGTTGCACGTTTCAGCGTTTCATCGCTTTGAAATCGTTCTAATGATAGCTGTTGGTATATATCAGAAGTCAAATATTCGCACTCGTCAAGTATGTGCAATAGATAATCAAGCGGTAATTTCGACATAGTCTACCTCTTTTAAGATTTTTGGCCCTATATGCGGGCTCAGGCCATTCACGCTTACCACATCTATTTTATTTCCTTCGAAAAACTGCTCTAAAAAATCACATAAGGCCATAAAATTTTCAAAGGTTTCACGGTTGTTCCGAAAGGGGACCAAAAAATCAATGTCACTTTCTGAATGTTGGGTATTGTTTAGATAGGAGCCGAACAAGCCTAAGGTCGCTACCCCCAAACTTTCGATGTACTCTTTTTGATCATACAGTTTTTGCTTTATGATTTCTTTTGTTAGCATGGATTAAAGGTAGCTATTATTTGTAAATGTTCGTTTTAATATCGTTGCCATCCAATGAGGCGATTCATGTTTTTGAAGTTTTAAGAAGAAAACTTTTCGCGTGACTTCGCTATGGCAACCCTCTCGCTAAGCGCAATAGCTTTCCAATTTTCTGGTGGCTTCTGTTAAGGTGCAGGTGGCTGGTTTTTCAGCATCAAAATTTTCAACAGTTTTGAGAAGAATTTTTTAATGATTAAAATTACGACAACTAAAGTTAGATCCAGATTTGTATAATAAATTAGTTTAATTGTGGTTATAAAGTAACTATTAAAAGTAAACATCATAACATGAAAAAATTGTTTTCGGCAGTGCTAATTTTATTGTCGCTAATCGCCTGTGAGAAAGATATCGATGTAAATCAAATTAAGGCAGAAGACATCAGTAGCAATATATTCTTAGACAATCCAATTATATACGAATCTACAAATGTTATTTTTAGCATTAAAAATAGTAGTACCGAGGTTGAGTCTGTCATGGTTTATCTAAATGACGAAATCATATTAAATCAAAATAATGAGACCAACATCAATTTCGAGTTTGATCCTGAATTATATGCAACAGGTGAGGCTAATATAAAAATTGAAGTCGTTCAAAATGGAGCTGATATAATTTCAAAAGTATTTCCAATTACAATTCACAGAAAGTTATTGGACATTAAGTTGGATGATTATTTTTTTCAGCCCGGAAATGAAGACTATTTTCTTTTTGCCTCTGCAAATGACGGTTCTATTTTGGCAACCAAAGCGATTGAATCTACTCCTGCAACATTCACATTAACAACGGAAATTAATATTGGGAAAGACACCCCTTACATGCTTACTCTTGCTTCCAGATATCTAAACAATATTCAAGAGAACACAAATTTATATAGTGTGGACGGGCTTACGAGATCAACTTTTAAGGAGTTTACTCCTAAATCCCCAAGAAGAAGGGATATTGAGAAGCAATGGAGACTAAATACTGCCGGATTCTCAGCAGACTTGGTTATATTGGGTTCAAATAATCCACTATATTCTTCTGGCTATGACGGTTTGGATTTTTCGTTTTTTTTAACCGAATACAGGTTATTGAATGATGTAATAGCCACGGAAAAATTTTATGTAAGGGCTTATGACCTCATAACTAACGAGAACAAACATATGTGGCTTAATGAGAATGATTTAAACGATGATTATGTATTAAATATGGATGATTTAACCAGTCAGGACCAGGTTGAAGGCACAATGGATATTACCTACTCTGACGGATTTGATAATGGGCATGCCAGAAACCTACATATAAAGGGATATGAAAGTCAAGAAGACTTTAGTTCTAATAACTATCATTCAATGTGGTTAAGTAGTAATAATGTAACCCAATCGCCAAATATGTTTATTAGACCTACTGAAGTATTTACACTAAACACCTCATTTTTTAAATATTCACATATGCTACATCTGGAGGATTATCTAACCATTAGAGTAGGTGCTCCACTTGAACAATATGGCATACCAGATTGGAGTTTAGATTTTGATATTCAAGATAAAGAGATTGCAATAGCAGCCAGCGGAATAGGACATTATGTCGGAAAAGTATTGATTTCTTCAGGAAACTCTGTGGACGAACTTCCAACTGTCGACGGCAAAATGCTTTTGTATTATTGGAATCTTAATTTCAATAGTACCAATACTTCTTCTGTTAAGCTTCCAGAATTACCTCAGGAATTAAAAAACTGGAGTTTTGGAAAGTTCTATGAATCTTCCACGCCAAAAATTAAATGGGTAAGACTGGAACGATATGAAGGAATTACGGATTATGGGAATTATCTAGAGCTTATCATAAAAGAAAATAACGTACCCTTAAATGTAAGTCCCTTGTTTGAAGCCAAATTCAAGTCAAACGACGAATTCGATTATTTTATTAATGACCCGGATACATTTTTTCATTAACGTATTATACTAAAGCCACAAACAAAAAAAGCGACCTCCTTTCGGGGTCGCTTTTTTTAAATTTGTTCTTTATTCAAAAGACACTGACATAAAATCAGGGTAATAAAACACGTATTTTAATTGCGCATTACATGCTATTTAAAACCGGGTTTTATTAATAAATGGTTTTACCGTCTTTATTTTTAAAATGGTACTCAAGATACGTGTAGGCATCCCTAGGCTGTATTTTGATCCATTTCTTGTGCTCCAAGAACCACTTGGTGCGAATAGACGGGAATCCTTTAGATATATAGGCCGCAATAAACGGATGTATATTTAACGTTATACTTTTGTTATCCTTTGCTGGTCCTTTTAAAAGTCGCTCTAGATCCACGTTTATTTTTTCTATTAATACTATGGGAGCTTCTACTTCCTGACCTTTTTGGTTGGGGTTCTCCTCGGTAGTCTTAATATTCATTTCGGGTCTAACGCGTTGCCTTGTAATTTGGATAAGTCCAAATTTACTTGGAGGTAAAATTTTGTGCTTGGCGCGGTCGTCTTTCATCTCATCCCTAAGATGTTCAAAAAGTTTTTTTCTATGCTGCGCTTTGACCATGTCTATAAAGTCTACTACAATAATCCCTCCCATATCCCTAAGACGTAATTGTCTTGCGATTTCCGAGGCTGCCAGTAAGTTTACTTCTAGTGCGGTGTCTTCCTGATTTTTTGCTTTATTGGAACGGTTACCGCTGTTCACGTCTACAACGTGTAAAGCTTCGGTATGTTCAATAATCAAGTAAGCGCCTTTACTCATTGCGGCCGTGCGGCCAAAGGAAGTTTTAATTTCCCTTTCAATCCCGAATTTTTCAAAAATCGGAACTTGAGAATGATAATGTTTTACGATCGACTCTTTTTCAGGGGCAATTTCTGCCACATAATCTTTTACTTGGTTGTATAGGTCGGCGTCATCTACATGTATTCCAGTAAAGCTGTCGTTAAAGACATCCCTTAGAATGGAAGAAGCCCTGTTGAGCTCCACTAATACTTTGGAAGGTGTTGCTGCACGCTGTAATTTTTTACACATTGTGGACCATTTGTCCAGCAAGTTTTCTAGATCTTTGTCTAGTTCCGCTACTTTTTTGCCTTCGGCAACTGTTCTTATAATAACCCCGAATCCCTTTGGCTTAATGCTCTTAACGAGACGTTTTAGCCTATCTTTTTCTTCGTTGCTTTCTATCTTTTGGGATACGGAAACACGATCGGAAAAAGGTACCATTACCAAATAGCGGCCGGCTATAGAAAGCTCGGAGCTAATTCTTGGCCCTTTGGTGGAGATGGGTTCTTTAACAATTTGCACTAAAAGGGACTGATTGGCTTTTATAACATCTGTTATTACGCCATTTTTATCAATATCTTTTTCGAAATGAAAATCCTTTAGGGAAAATTCCTTTAGTTTTCCGGAGCTCACTTGTTTTATGAACTTTAGCATAGAGGATAACTGCGGCCCAAGGTCATGATAATGCAGGAACGCATCCTTTTCATACCCAACGTTTACAAATGCGGCGTTGAGCCCTGTTACCGGTTTCCGTATTTTGGCCAAAAAAATATCGCCAACTGAGAAATCGTTATTGTCCTCTTCTTTATATAGTTCAGTAAGTTTCCCGTCCTTTAATAAAGCAAAATCGACGGCATGGGAACTAGATCTTACGATTAATTCTCTATTCACCTGAATGTATTTATACTTGTCCAGCTAAAATACTTAGCGAAAACAAATTGATTAAACAATGCTATAAACAGATTTGATTTTCATCAATCTGCCGAGACTCACTACTGGAGTCTCTATGTCAAAGAACGTTATAAAATGAAAAAGTAGTTGTAACAACTACTTTTTCTTGTGACGGTTAGCTCTTCTACGCTTTTTGCGCTTGTGTGTAGCTACCTTATGTCTCTTTCTTTTCTTACCACTCGGCATAAAGCTTTCTTTTTAGATTATTATTTGACTTGTACGTTGCTCTTTACCCCTTCTACAAAAACCTTTGCCGGTTTAAAGGCGGGTATATTGTGGGCGGGTATTTTAATAGTTGTGTTTTTAGAGATATTTCTACCGGTTTTTTCTGCTCTCGTTTTAATAATAAAACTTCCAAAACCTCTAAGGTACACATTATCTCCACTTTCTAAAGAGGTTTTTACTTCCTCCATAAAGGATTCTACCGTAGCCTGTACGTCTCCTTTTTCAATTCCCAGTTTATCTGAGATTTTCGATACAATTTCCGCTTTCGTCATCTTTCGTTATTAGAATTCCTGTATTTTTTCGGGTTGCAAATATATAAATTAAATTCAATCTTTCTTTCTAAAGAGCTAATTTTAAGTATATAAACTGCTACTTTTATCGCTTAGTATTAAAGTGCATGGTTTTTTCGCATAAAATTCTGGTTTGGTACGGTAAAAACAAGCGAGATCTACCTTGGCGCGGATCAAAAGATGCTTATGAAATTTGGCTGTCGGAAATCATCCTGCAGCAGACCCGGGTAGCTCAAGGAACACCTTATTATTTGAGTTTTATTCAGACCTTTCCCAAAGTAGCGGATCTGGCGAATGCCAAAGAGGAAGCCGTGTTAAAGTTGTGGCAAGGACTGGGCTATTATTCTAGGGCACGAAATTTACACGCCGCTGCAAAGATGGTAGTGGAGGAATACGAAGGCCAATTTCCCGAAACCTATAAAGAACTAATTAAGCTTAAGGGCGTAGGCGATTACACGGCCAGTGCCATATCCTCTATTTGCTTTAATGAACGGCAGGCGGTGGTAGATGGTAACGTTTATCGTGTGTTGTCCAGATATTTTGGTGTAGACATTCCCATAAATAGCACAGAAGGCATCAAGTACTTTAAAAATTTGGCGCAGGTAGTGCTTCATGCGAGCAATGTAAGGGACTACAACCAAGGGATAATGGAATTTGGTGCCATACAATGCACTCCAAAAAACCCCGATTGTACAAATTGCCCGCTACAGGATGGGTGCGTGGCCCTGAAGGAAAAAAGAACGGACAGCTTGCCGGTAAAATTAAAGAAGACCAAGGTCAAAACTCGCTATTTTAATTATTTGGTGCCCGTTTTTGTTGATGTAAAAGGGAGGAAGTCTACCGTGCTAAAACAGCGCACGGGAAAGGGGATTTGGCAGAATCTGTGGGAGTTTCCCTTGTTGGAATCGGATAAGGAGTTCGATTTAAAAGCCATCGAACATAATTACGGTCAGGTTTTGGAGCTAAATGGGCAGCTAAATATTACCCTATTCAATATTGATGTTGTGGTACATAAATTGTCCCATCAGCATTTAGTCACAAAATTTTGGATCGTGGAGATCGATACGCCCCTTGATAATGCTGTGCCCGTTATGGAATTGGAAAAATATCCTGTTCCCGTTTTGATCTCTAGCTTTATAAATGCATTTAAATTTTAGTATTTTTGAACCACAGAAACTATTGATATGACAGGCACATTAAATAAGGTAATGCTAATAGGGCATTTGGGGGACGAGGTCAAGATGCATTATTTTGAAGGTGGCGGGAGCATAGGTAGGTTTTCTATTGCCACCAACGAGACCTACACCAATAAGCAAACGGGAGAACGGGTTACCAATACCGATTGGCATACTATTGTGGTGCGCAACAAGGCAGCGGAAGTTTGCGAAAAATATTTGAGCAAAGGCGATAAAGTGTATGTAGAAGGTAGGCTCAAAAACAGACAATGGCAGGGTGAGGACGGCAATACGAGATATACGACGGAGGTGCACGTACAGGAATTTACCTTCCTTACCACTAAAAAAGACAGTACGGCCGGTAATCAGGGGCAGCCATCAGGTAATTCGACTGCAACGTCAAATCCGCCAACGCATCAACATACACCCACAAGCTTTAGCGAACCTGAACCGGAAGATGATCTTCCCTTTTAAAAATATAAATTCCGACCATTGGATCCTGACCCCTTAATGTATGTACTAAGTTTTTTGGTGATGGATGGCTCTTTTGCGCTCAACATTGGCGTACTTGTAGTACTGCTATGTTGTTCCGCACTAATTTCTGGGGCAGAAGTGGCTCTTTTTGGCCTTTCCGGTACAGAAATCAATACCATAATCGAGCAAAAGACGTCAAAAGGAAACATTCTTGTGACCTTACTGGAAAGGCCTAAGAAATTACTTGCCACGATACTAATTGCCAATAATTCCATAAATATTGGTATCGTATTATTGTTTAATGTGATAGGGGATACCTTGTTTTCCAATATTACCCAAGTCCTTTTTGGTCTTGTTTCCCTTCGTTTTTTATTGGAAGTGGTCGTGGCTACTTTTCTAATATTAATGTTCGGTGAGATATTGCCAAAAGTGTACGCCAACCGGAACAGAATGAGTTTTTCCTACCTCATGGCCTATCCGTTAAGAGTATTGGATTTTCTTTTTTCGCCTTTGAGTTTGCCCATGCGCTCCGGCACCATTTTTTTGTATAACAAACTGGGAAAGGAAAAATCCAGTCTCAGTGTAGACCATCTTTCGCAGGCCTTGGAGCTTACATCGGACGGGGATACGACAAGAGAGGAACAAAAAATATTGCAGGGCATTGTTACCTTTGGGAATACCGATACCAAGCAAGTAATGCGTCCGCGTATAGATATGTTTTGCCTAAGCGATCAAATGAAGTTTCCCGAGGTGCTGGAGGAAATAAAAAAGAACGGCTATTCTAGAATCCCAGTATTTTCCGATAATATAGATACTGTTACCGGGGTATTGTACGTTAAGGACCTATTGCCCTATCTGGACCGTAAAACCTTTAATTGGACTGCCTTGATACGAGAACCCTATTTTGTTCCGGAAAATAAGAAGCTAGATAATTTATTGGCAGAATTTCAAGCCAAAAAGAACCATTTGGCGGTAGTCGTGGATGAGTATGGCGGTACTTCTGGAATAGTTACCTTAGAGGATATCATCGAGGAAATCGTTGGCGATATAAGCGATGAGTTTGATGATGAGGACCTTGTGTATTCCAAATTGGACGACTTTAACTATGTGTTCGAAGGCAAAACTACCCTCAAGGATTTTTATAGGGTGGTAAAAATAGAGGAAGAAACTCATTTTGAAGAAAATAAAGGAGAATCGGAAACCATTGCAGGCTTTGTTCTAGAAATAGCCGGAAGCTTCCCGAAACGCGGCGAAGAGGTAGTGTTCGGGGTGTATAGGTTTGTCGTGGAAAGCCTTGATAAGAAAAGATTAAAACAAATAAAAGTCACCCTTCCGCATGAATTATAAATACTGGGTTCCGTATCTTTTTTGTGTCCTCCTTATAGTAGGCTGTGAGGGGGAAGCTTCTATTCCAAAGCCAAAAGCACAGATACGCTTGGAATATCCGCAAGGGCAAGTGGCCACCTTGGAGACGGCTAATTTTTCTATCAATTATAATAAACGTGCCAACCCAAAGGAAAATAAGGATATGGCCTTTACCTTGGAATATCCGGAGATGAAGGGTGCCATATTTTTGAGTTATATGCCCATAACCGATAATCTGGATAAACTTACCCGAGATGCCAAGCGTTTAAGCTATGAACATGCGGCCAAGGCGGATAATATTGTAGAACAACCTTTCGTAAATCCCGAGGCTAAGGTATACGGCTCTTTGTTTGAAGTACAGGGCAACGCGGCCTCGCAGGCGCAATTTTTTGTAACGGATAGTACCACCCATTTTTTAACGGGTTCCGTGTATTTTTATACTAAACCCAACTACGATTCCATTCTTCCCGCGGCGGCCTATCTCCAGAACGATATCCGTAACATCATGGAAACCCTGCGCTGGAAGGAATAAAAACAGGAGACCTGTCTGGTTTCGCTTAGGCTGCCCCGAGATTCCTGGGGTTTTAGTAAAAACGGGACAGGACTAGAAAAGAAATTCAGTACGATTACTTTAGTATATGAACAAAGAAAATCTTCTAGATTGCCATAAAAGGATTGAACCCCACGTTCATAATACAGCTGTTATGGTCTCTAGTGCCATCAACAAAATGGTTGGCGCCACGGTCTTTTTTAAATGTGAAAATTTTCAGCGTGCTGGGGCATACAAAATAAGGGGTGCTACAAACGCTATACTACTGTTGACCGATGCGCAGCTAAAAAATGGCGTGGTAACGCATTCCTCAGGAAATTTTGCCCAAGCGGTTGCCCTCGCCGCAAAAAGTCTTGGGATAACCGCCCATATTGTAATGCCGACTTCCGCCCCCGAAATAAAGAAAATAGGGGTGAGTGAATATGGTGGAACTATGTATGAATGTACCCCTACACTAGAGGCCCGCCAAACCATGGCAGATGAAATTGCCCAGGAAACCGGATCGACTTTTTTACACCCTTCCAATAACGAAAACGTGATTATGGGGCAGGGCACGGCTGCTTTGGAACTTTTGAGGGAAGTACCGGATTTGAATGCTATTTTTTGTCCCGTTGGTGGTGGCGGTCTCATTGCAGGATCTTGCCTGGCTGCTGCCTATTTTGGAGATAATTGTACCGTAATGGGCGGGGAACCTTTTGAGGCGGACGATGCCTACCGTTCTTTGCTAAGTGGAAAAATAGAGGGCAACGAGACCGTAAACACCATTGCAGACGGACTTAAAACTACCTTGGGAGATAAAAATTTCCCTATTATTAAAAAGTATGTTTCCAAAATTGTTCGGGTTACGGAGGATGAAATTGTGGCCGCCATGCGATTGGTCTGGGAACGTATGAAAATTATCATTGAACCCTCGAGTGCGGTAACTGTTGCAGCCTTATTACGTGATGCATCTGACAATCCGGATACGTACAGAAATCAAAAAGTCGGTATCATTATTTCTGGTGGAAATGTGGATTTGAGTAGTTTGCCTTTTTGACAAGAATCCGGTTTACTCAGTCGAGCCTAATAGTGCCTCCGCATTCGCAATACTGGAGTTTATCTTTTCCTTTACCAGATTAACTTTTTCCTCTTCCTCGTCTAACCATAGCTGTTTTTCCTCGGAAAGTGCTTTGCCTTTCATGATCTCATCGGCATCAAATCGCTTGCCGATACCTTGCATCCAATCCATCATAGATTTGTTGGCGTCTTGTAAGTCGCGCATGGCCTTTCCTTGTGGGGAATCCATACCCAGGGAATCGGCCATGGGTTTTAATTGGCCCACAAGTTTTCCAATTTTGCCCATTTTTGGCATTACTTCGTCATGTATGGCCATAACTTGCTGCATTTGGGATGCACCTTCGTCTTTTTTTTCTTCCTTACAGGATGAAAAGGCAACGAACACAAAGGAAAATAGGCCTATAAAAATCTTTTTAGAAATCATATTTGAGTGATTAAGGGTTTTCGATGTCAATAGAACCAAACTAAATCCTATTGTTTTTGTAAAGATACCAAATATTGAAAATGCCCTAAGCTAGCTGTTGTTAAAAATGCCTTTTTTTGGTAAGCCATTACTGTAGCTACCTTGGGCAAAAAGACGTAGATAGGAACCGCTCCGATTCCAAAGTATACAGATATCTAAACCAGGCAGTTTTTCTACTTACTTTAATTTTTGGGTGGAATGCCCCAAGGCTTGCCTTGTATTTTTCATCTGAACATGGCTGCTAGTTTTGGAATTTTAATGCCTCGTTGGCTTGCCCCGAGGTTCCTTACTCACAAAAAAACCTCACTTTTGCAAAAAAAATTCGCTTTGAGCTTACAACAGCGCAAATGGTTGTACCTGATCATTTTGTCCTTCATTTGGGGTACTTCCTATATATTGATAAAAAAGGGTCTGGAAGGCTTTGCACCTTTGCAATTGGTTGCCCTGCGTATAGTCATTGCCGGCGGTCTTTTGTTGTTAATAGGTTTTAAGTCCTTTAGCACCATAAAAAAAGAGGACTGGAAGTGGCTTGCCCTCTCGGGTTTTGTAGGTAGCTTTTTCCCTATGTCCCTCTTTGCTTTTGCACAAACTGAAATAGATAGTAGCGTAACCGCAGTGCTAAATTCTTTGGTGCCCTTGTTTACCTTGTTCGTGGGTCTTTTTGCCTTTGGGTTTTCCTTTACCAGAAATCAATTGTTGGGTGTTTTGGTAGGCTTGCTGGGCGCGTCCCTGTTGGTGGTTTTTGGTAGCAATACGAATCCGGAACAGAATTACTGGTACGCCGGTTTGGTAGTTATTGCAACGATTTGCTATGCTGCTAACGCCAATATTATCAAGAGTAAATTGCAAGGCGTTAGTCCCATGGGAATTGCCGTGGGTAATTTTGTGTGCATCCTGTTGCCAGGGCTATTGCTATTGCCCTTGTCCGGAACCTTTAATGCTGATGTTATTGCGGGGGATTTCTTTTGGAGTTCCTTGGGCTACATTACCCTACTTTGTCTTATTGGCACCTGTATTGCCAAGGTATTGTTCAATAAATTGATACAGATTTCCACTCCCGTATTTTCGGTATCGGTGACCTATCTCATACCTATTGTGGGTATATTTTGGGGTGTTGTGGATGGCGAAGTATTTACCTTGAAACAACTTGGGGCATCACTCTTAATATTGGCGGGAGTTTACATAGTAAACAAAAAAAGAAAGCAGCTGGCCTAATTTTTATGCGTATAAATTATAGTTTTTGGAGATTGACTTAGGACTGAAAGATGTAAGACGTATGACTTTTGTGATTCATATTTTTAATCACTACTAAACGAGTAAATCTGTAAACGAACAAATTAGAGGTCTAACTCATTGTTTATCAGTGGTAATTGTGGCTATTCATAAAACCTACCCCTCTTGTTTTCAGAATA
>Ga0208768_1001167_pt1 | contig 14678 bp, 11 predicted proteins | sample AntAceMetag02UK1_FD_184760 | JGI IMG/M metagenome (GOLD analysis project Ga0208768, IMG submission 184760) | Saline lake microbial communities from Ace Lake, Antarctica - Antarctic Ace Lake Metagenome 02UK1 (SPAdes) (version 2) | ecosystem: Environmental > Aquatic > Non-marine Saline and...
AGAATTAATAGCGTTCATAGTTCGTTATAGGTCAAAAATGAATTTTGGCTTTTTTGCCAGTCAGTTTTATCTAAAAAAAATGAAATTTAAAGTTGCTTGATTATACTTTTTCAGTAAACCCTAAATACAAATAGCCTAATTACAAATTGGGCAACCACTAAAACAGCTATTGAAAATAAAATTTTTGGCGACAAAGTGGGCAATTCCCTTTATAGGGACGCCTTGGACACGCAACTGTTAGCCGATTATAATACTGGAGGAGGCGATTTGTCCATTCCCTCAATACCCTCCAAGACGGCGACTACAAGACCTGAAGATTATGATACTGACAGGGACGGTATGGCCGATGCTTGGGAACGTACAATGTATGGCGATTTAAGTAAATTATCCATCGGTGACGAAGATGGAGATGGCTATACTAACATTGAAGCCTTTTTTTATTATTTAACCAATTAGCGTCGCGTTTTTAACTTAATTTAAAATCCAAGCTCTGTAAGCTTGGTTTTTTTTTAAAGAGAATTACCTCATTTTTTCTAATTCATGTATCCTATACCACAGTTTTCTACTATTTTTGAAAGATGATTAAAATTAACCAAAGTGCTGCTTAAACTTATACGCTATTCAACCCTTTTCTTAGTAATGTGCAATTTCCCAGGTTGGATACTGTTTAATATTAGTCCAATCTATTCTAGTTTATTGAGTTATTGCTCCTATGGACTTATGTTACTCTATTTTTTCATCTCAAGGAATTGGAAGCTAAATAGTTGGATGCTTGTGTTCGGAATCATCTATTTTATCATTGGCAGTCTTGTAAATCAGACCTATTTGCCAGAAAGTATGACTTACGTTATCATCATCATTAAATTTTTCGTCGTAATCCTTGCGGGTTACGCAGTAGTGAAAGACACCACCAAGAATGAACTTTTCTTTTTTTTATTGCTTGGAGCTAGTTCTGTTTTCCTAGAAATGTTTATTTACTACAATCCAATAAAGGATTACGGCCGTTACAGCGGATTTTATCTTAACCCCAATTCGCTCGGGTTTATTTGTATGATGGGCTATGGTTTGTCTTTTGCTCTAGACAAAAAGTGGCGCAGTATAGGTCAAATTGCCTTTACTCTCATTGGTTTTTTAACCTTTTCCCGTACTTTTTTGTTGGTATGGTTATTTATGAACATCCTCTCAATCCGCATTTCCATAAAGAATATTCGCGTCTTGGCTATTGGTTTAGGGTTATTAATAAGTCTTCTTACCTACAATGCTTTTTTGCCGAAATCCAATCCCCGTTTAGAAGCCATGAGTAATATTTTACAGGGCAAATCCAAAGAGACCAAGAAATTGGAGGAGGGTGGCCGAAATGAAACCTGGGTGCGTTTTTATCCTCCTTTATTTGACAAGCCACTATTTGGTAATGGTTATGGTGCCTTTATAAGGTATGGTATAGGAGGTCGTATCGGGGTACACAACGCCTATTTAAGAATCATGGGTGAGGCAGGTATTATTCCCATGCTAATAATACTGGCCTTATATCTTCTTTTATTAAAAGGAAGTTGGGCTGTCTTTTTGAATCAGCCGCATTTATTTTTGATGACCTTTGCCTACACCTTATTTCTATTGACTAACCATGACTATATAGAATATGGTTATATCTTATTTTTTTCGATGTGGTTACAATACAACATTATCTCAGTGGATAAAAACGAAAATTTCTTAATTTCAAATACTCTAGCTTCAAATACTCTAGCTTCAAACAAATCTAATAATCATACCTAGTTTACTAAATGAAAATTACTGTTGTCATTTATCGTTTGGTAGGGGATGGGCGGAATGGCCTTGGCCAATCATTGGCCAAGTACGCACAAGATTCATATAATTACCTTAGTAAAAAACCTTCCTTTCTATCCTTTAAATATAACTATTCGCTTGGCGCATTGTTTGGAGGAACCTCAAACGGAAACTAATGTTTTAAAATCGGCTTTCAATGCAGGGCGGCTTGTAAAAAGACTGTCCCAACATTTGAAAATACAAGAGCCCCCATGTGGTCATCAGTTTTATGCATACGACCAACATCCATGCAGTTAGGACTTGTAAGTGGGCAGGTAGGCCATTCATCATCAGTGAGCGGGCTAATTATGCCGTAAATCAACTGCCCAAAACGCAGGCACTCTTACGCGACTTGAGTTATCCCCTCACGGCACAATTGGTCGTTCAGACCCAGGGCAATTATTATTATTGTGCAAAATTGTTGGTCCCCTCTAAAATTACAGTTATCCCGAATTCAGTGGCCAAAGTTTTGAAATCAGAACGCTCCGATTCTGAAAAGGCCTTTGGACGGAGGGTTTGACTGCTTGCTGACATGCACAGCAATAACCTAATATTTGCTCCAACAAAAACGTCGGTGTAAAAAGTACCAAAAGCCCACCAACCGCGCATCTATAAAAAAAACCACTTCAACACAATGCAAACGTCCTACTAGCGTTATCCTATCAATACACAACCATTTACCCAATTTATATGTGCGGAATTTACGGAACCACGCTTCCCTATACCAAAGAACAAATAAAGAAAAAACTGGAACGCACCCAATTTCGGGGACCCGATCAATTGGGTATCGCCCAGTACGATTCACCCCATTGCCGCATCAGCTTTGGACACAACCGCCTCAGCATTATTGATCTGGATGCGCGATCCAACCAGCCTTTTAACTACCAAGAGCGGGTTCAGTTGGTCTTTAATGGGGAAATCTATAATTTTAAAACCTTACGGGAAAGGCTACATAAAAAAGGTTATATTTTTAGCACCAGCAGTGATACCGAAGTCATTGCCGCTGCCTATTTAGAGTATGGAAAAGACTGTGTAGACCATTTTAATGGCATGTTTGCCTTTGTTATTTATGATGTAAAAAAGCAGGAACTTTTCGGCGCAAAAGACCGATTGGGGCAAAAGCCATTTTATTACCAACTAAGTGATAAAGGTTTTGAATTCGCGAGCCAAATTTCTTCTATACAGCTATATAATGAGCAACTAAGCATTAGTCAAAAATCCATTGAGCAGTATCTGGCCTGGAACACCATACCCCACCCCAACTCCATTTTTAACGAAGTAAAAAAACTGGAAGATGGCCATGCCTTTACCTATGACCTAAAGACCAAAAACTTTAAACAATGGCCGTATTGGGATATAGCCTATCCAACTGCACAGACATATGACGGCACCTATGAAGAAGCAAAAATTGAACTAGAATCATTACTGACCGATGCAGTAAAGCATCGCATGATTGCCGATGTACCGCTCGGGGTATTTTTATCCGGTGGTGTCGATTCGTCTCTGATAGCAGCCCTTGCGGCGAAGAATGCTGAACAAAAGGTAAAGACATTTTCCGTAAAGTTCAATGAAAAGGGCTTTGACGAAAGCGCCTATGCCCAAAAGGTAGCAGACCACTTACAGACCGACCATCATGTCATAGAATGTGATTATAAAGAGGGCTTAGAACTAATCACTAATTTTAGCCATTACTATGACGAGCCTTTTGCTGATTCGTCCGCCATTCCTTCCATGCTCTTGGCCAAACATACCAAACCACAGGTAACCGTGGCCCTATCAGGTGATGGTGCCGACGAGGCATTTTTGGGCTATCCCCGCTATCAGAAATTGGAAAAAATTCAACATAGTTTAAACATACCCTATGCCCTACGTAGAATGGGATTACCGCTACTTCGCTTAACCCAAAACAATCGTTACCATGGGGTCAAGGATATTTTAAAGGCAAGAAATGTAGGTGAGGCGTATTTGTCCATGATGGTGAATATAAATGCTCCTTGGTTAGATGCGAGGGAAAATATTGCAAACGTTGATGAGATAAAATATTTGATGAACCCACAAAAAAATAAATATGAATGTGCGGGTGATTTCGATTTGAAGACCTATTTAAGCTGGGACATCAACACCAAAGTGGATCGAGCCACCATGGCCTATTCCTTGGAAGCCCGTTCGCCCTTTTTGGATTATCGAGTAGTAGAAATGGCACAAAGCCTTCCGACATCCTTTAAATACCAAAAGGGCAATCAAAAACGCATTTTGAAGGATATTTTGTACAAGCATGTGCCTGCCGCCTATTTTGAACGCCCAAAATCGGGATTTGCTATGCCATTAGAGGTTTGGTTTCGAAATGACTTGAAGGAACTGGTGCTTTCTGAGCTTTCTTTGGATAATTTAAAGAGTATCCCAGGAATAAAACCAAAAGTGGTAACAAAATTAATTCAAGAACATATGAACGGTGATTGGAATCATAATACGAAGATTTGGAAATTATTGGTACTAAAACAATGGTTGAACAAAAATGGAAATGGTTATTCCATAGTTTGATTTATAAAATCAAACCAGACGAAAATTAGAAACTATTTTCTCACTCATTACGATTTTGAATAGCAAAATAAGTTATTATGAAAAATAAGATAGGGGCGTTTTATCGCAATTCAGTTACCGGATATTATCTAATACGGCCAATATTTCTAATCTATGAACTATTTCTAAAGGCCATACCAGACGAAATGCATATAAAGTTCAAGTTTAAACGACATATGGGCTATTCCATAAATCTAAAGAACCCACAAACATTCAATGAAAAAATAAATTGGTTAAAATTATATGATCGAACACCCCTCCATACAACCGCAGCAGATAAATTCAAAGTCCGAGAGTATATAGCTAACAAAATTGGCAAAGTGTATTTAATACCGCTGTTGTATAATACCAAAAACGCAAAAAACATAGTTCCGGAAAATTTGCCAGATTTCCCAATAATTATAAAAACCAACCACAACAGTTCCGGAGGTATCATTGTAAAAAATAAAAATGATATTAACTGGAAACGAGCCCAATTTGATTTGAAAAAAAATTTTAGAGAAAACTACTTTTACAGCTCTCGTGAATGGCAATACAAATATATTGAACCTAGGATAGTTGTAGAAAAATTGTTAACTGATAAAAACGGAGCTATTCCATATGATTATAAATTGCACTGTTTTAATGGTAAGCTAGTCTTTACCCAAGTGGACTTAGATCGTCAAACTAATCACACTAGAAATCTCTATGATGTGGACTGGAACGTTATTCCCTGTAAATGGACTTATGATAATGGTAAACAAATTGAAAAACCGATCACATATGAAAAGATGAAAAATCTAGCTGAAATAATTGCTGAAGATTTCATCTATGTTAGGGTAGATTTCTATGTCATAGAAAAAAATCTATTCTTTGGTGAACTCACCTTTCACTCTGAATCAGGTTTAGGACAATTTTTACCGAAATCTTATGATGCATATTTCGGGAATCTTTTAAAACTACCTGTCCAAGAATTTTCTTCTTCAATTTAATTAACCTTTTTCATCAAATTTAAACCTCCAGCATATGGAATTTAGAAATTTATTAAAGTATAATTTAATATGAAAATTGATTTGATTATTGGAAGTTTAAGAAGTGGTGGGGCAGAAAGAGTAGTAAGTACTCTAGCCAATCATTTCGTAGATACGGGTCATGAAGTTCGCCTGATAACCTTTAAAGATGGCGATAAATATCATCTCGACAATAGAATTATTCGCAAAAAATTTCATAAGAATTTACCTATCTTCAATTTTGCATTATTTAGAGCCTTAATTTATTTATTCATTTTTTATTGGCGAAAGAAAAATAGACCTGAAATAATTAGTGCTCATATAGGCCTTATGGGTTTACCTACAATACCAATCGCCAAAATATATAATCTAAAAATTATTGTTTCTGAGCATATAAACCACTTATCAACAGATTTAAACCTGGAAAAAAAAATTTTATGGAATATACTTTACAAATATGCTGATGCAATTACCATTTTAACGAAATTCGATTTAGCTTTTTTTAAAGAAAAAAACAATAATGTACACATAATCCACAATCCTAATTCGTTCATACCTGCGAAATTTATAAAAATAAATAAAGAAAAGAATATTTTAGCAATTGGAAGTTTGGACAGATATCAACATAAAGGATTTGACAATCTTTTGGATATAGCACTGGAAATTAAAAATGTTAGCCCAGATTGGAAATTCCAAATTGTAGGTGAGGGCGATGTTGGAAGAAAATTTCTAGAGAAAAAAATAAATAAATTAAAATTAAATGATACCGTCTTTTTATTGGGCTATAGGTCTGATGTTGAAGAATTATTGAGAAATTCTTCGATTTTTATTTTATGTTCTCGTTTTGAGGGTCTACCAATGGCTCTTATGGAAGCTGCTTCTCAAGGTACTGCCTGTATAGCATACGATTGTATATCTGGTCCATCGGATGTTATTGAAAATGGCATAAGTGGAATTCTAGTTAAAGACCAAGACAAAAAGGAAATGATACAACAATTGAAACATCTCATAAATAACAAAAAATTTCGCAAAGACTTAGGAGTAAATTCTCTTAGTGAAAGCGCCAAATTTTCAATAAAAAAAATAGGGGCCCAATGGGAAAGCCTATTTAAGAGTTTACTTGAATAAATAATAATCCCTAAAATATTTTATTTCCTTAGTTGAAATTGGTTTTTAAAAGTAATGGAATGAAGCAGTCCGTAGTATAATATCACTTAAAATTTTCAAACAATTATCAACTAAGGTAGTCCAACTAATTAACTAAACTTGTTGCTTTTAAACAGACAATCATACAACATAACTTAAAGCAGTTTCTATTTATATGGGTTTACCCCATTTGAAAAAAATTACTGTAAATAATTAAATTTAATGTATGGGAGAACCATTTGATAAAATTTCCATATTCATCTATTCCATGGCTGGCGGTGGCGCAGAACGTGTCATGTCCTACCTGCTACCCTATCTTAAAAAAAAAAAACATGATGTTATTTTAGTGGTAATGAATGATTCCTTTTCTTATCCCATTCCCCAAGATGTACCTATTATTTATTTAGAAAAGTCAAAGGGAGACGAGCATGGTTTATACAAATTTTTAAAATTACCCTGGTTAGCCTGGAAATACGCTCGCTTATTAAAAGAACAACAGATTACCCATTCTTTTAGTCTTCTAACAAGACCTTGCTATATCAATATCATGGCCCGTTGGTTTACCTCACATAAATTTAAATTGATGGTCAGTGAGCGTAATTACCCTAGCCTACAATATGGGTACAACGATGCCCAAAGTAAAATCAATACTTTTTTGGTCAGAAAATTGTATCCAGAAGCAGATTTGGTCATTAGTAATGCCAAAGCAAGCGCAGATGATTTGGTAGCTAATTTTAACGTAGCCTCATATAAAACCAGAGTTATCTACAACCCGATTGATTTAAATAAAATTGAAGAAATTTTACCCATTTCGAATTATTTCGATAGCAATTATACCAATGTAGTAAGTGTAGGCAGGCTACAAACCGTAAAAAATCAAAAACTTTTGATTCAAACCGTTTCATTTTACGAAAACGTTCGACTTTATATTTTTGGAGAAGGGGAACTACGCTCTTTATTGGAAGAACAAATCGTAACTTTGGGTTTGTCCAAAAGAGTTTTTATAATGGGTTTTGAACCCAATCCGTTTCAATATTTAAAAAGTGCCGATCTTTTCGCTTTTAGCTCCAATCATGAGGGTTTTCCAAACGTGTTGTTAGAAGCGATGTGCTGTGGCTTGCCTATTTTGAGCACCAATTGTAAATCGGGTCCAGACGAGATAATGGAGCTTACCAGCCCCCAAGCCGATGATATTATGATCACCGATTATGGCGTGCTGATCCCCGTTGGAAATCTTGAACTCTTTAAAAAAGGGCTGGCCTATTGTATTGAACATCCAGCGTTTTTGGCCAGTTGTAGGGTACAGGTAAAAAAACGTATCCAAGATTTTCAAAGAGAGCCTATTTTGGAAGCCTATACCCAGCATATTTTATCTTAGGAAGCAAATGCAAAAAACTGTGGAAGCACAACATAAAAAGAAAGTCATCCGTACAGCGGCTGTTTCGGGCTCCCTATTTGGTCTGCTTAAAGGACAACTTCGTTTTTTGAACCACTATTATGAAGTCATTGGTGTTGCCTCTGAGGGGCAGCATTTGAAAACAGTAGAAGATCGCGAAGGAATTAGTGCAAAAGCAATCAACATAGAACGTAATATAAGTCCCTTAAAGGATGTCATTTCCTTAATTGAACTAAGCCGTTTTTTTTATAAGGAAAAACCGTTCATGGTACACTCCATTACCCCAAAAGCAGGACTTCTTTGCATGATGGCTGCCTATTTTGCCGGAGTACCGGTGAGGGCGCATACCTTTACGGGACTCATCTTTCCCACACAAAAGGGAATTATGAAACAACTATTGCTCTTTTTTGACAAGCTCATCTGCCGCTTTGCCACCCATATCTATCCAGAAGGCAATGGCGTTAAACAGGACCTTTTAAACTACAAGGTAACCCAAAAGCCCCTTAAGGTAATTGCCTATGGTAATGTAAACGGCAAAGACCTGCAATTCTTTGATCCCGCTTTATTTTCCCAACCTACGATCATAGAAAAAAAAGAAGCTTTGGGTATTACCCCAAACGATTTTGTATTTGTTTTTGTAGGCAGGTTGGTGAATGATAAAGGGGTGAATGAACTAGTAGATGCTTTTTGCCAACTGGTGGTGCAACACCCTGCGGTAAAATTAATCCTGGTAGGTTCGCATGAAGGGGAAACCGACCTGCTCCCCCAACAAACATGGGAACGTTTAAAAGCTGAAAAAAGAATACTTGGGGTTGGGGGCCAAGCAGATGTACGCCCCTATTTAGCCCTGGCAAACGCACTTGTTTTCCCTAGTTACCGTGAGGGTTTCCCTAATGTGGTATTAGAAGCTGGCGCTATGGGACTGCCGGCCTTGGTAACGGATATAAATGGCAGTAATGAAATTATCGTGCATGGTAAAAATGGATACATCATTCCCTCAAAAGATGAACAGGCCCTATTAGAGGCCATGACACTTTTTGTTGAGGATCCACTATTTGTACAGGCCATGGCGCAGCATGCTAGACCTATGATCGCCGATAGATATGAACAGAGTTATGTTTGGGAAGCGCTTTTAAAAGAATATAAGCGTATAGAAAATGAGGTTGATTCTGCATCCATCTCTTGATTTCAATAAATATGGTCCCAGATGCCTTGAAACAAGATATGTGCTTTAGTTAAAATCCCCCTTGGAAAAGGATGGAGATCGTTTAGATAAAATCGTGTAGCACACTTCTGGCCAAGCAGCTTCCTTTCAAATTTTTAATGCTAATTTTTTTCGCTACTACCATCTCCCTTTTCTACTTGATTGAACAGTGTACTGGAATCTTTTTTAACGCATAATCTACAAAAATTAGTTTTAAAATGCCTACCTGTCATTTAGTCCAAAATAAATGTACTTGGTCTAATTGCGGTCGTTTAAAGATCTATTATTGCGTACTTTAGCCTCCAAATTATAAGCAAAAGATGTACAAGGGGTTTTTTAAGCGGATTTTTGATGTTATAATAGCCGCAGCCGTGCTATTGGTTTTTAGCCCCCTATTTATACTAATATGGGTATTATTGGTCGTTGCCAACAACGGTAAAGCGTTCTTTTATCAGCAACGCCCTGGCAAGGATGAAATGGTTTTTAAGATTATAAAATTCAAATCCATGAACGAAAAAAAAGACAGGAACGGTACCCTTCTACCCGATGTTAAGCGCATGACCGCCCTAGGCAAATTTATACGAAATACCTCTTTGGATGAATTACCACAGCTGTTAAATGTGCTCAAAGGCGATATGAGCCTTGTAGGACCAAGACCCCTGCTGGTTTCCTATCTTCCATTATACAATGCGGAGCAGAAAAAAAGACACTTGGTAAAACCCGGTATTACCGGATGGGCCCAAGTAAATGGACGAAATGCGATTTCTTGGGATAAAAAATTCGAGTACGATGTGTGGTATGTAGGACACATCTCTTTTGCTGTTGATGTCAACATATTTTTTATGACCCTTAAAAAGGTATTCAAGGGTGCTGACATTTCAGCATCTAATGACATTACCATGGAAGCATTTACCGGAACTAAACAGTGCAATCAATGATTCACTTCCATGGCTTTTCGTAGGCTCTAGTTTAAAATGGCTAGTAAGGTGGCCATTTGGGTTTTTTCGGAGTTTTGTCATCGGGCCTAGGCGGACAGGTAAAGAACAATACTGAAAATCCGATTATTTTTTTCCAGTCCCTAAAGGGAATAATCGGATTTTTTTAATCCAAATCAGCTCAAAAAATATTATAACTCAAATTAAACAGAAAACAAGGCTTTATTAAACTAGCGCCCTTTTCATCATCAAAAACTGGGACACGATGATACATGGCTATTGGACTGCGCGAGAGCATAACCAATACCATAGTCAAGATCAAGTATTGTAATATTAGTAGTAGGAAATACGTTATAGTGTTTTAATATAAATTATGATGATGAAAACAGTAATGATTTTAGGTGGCACTGCGGGTGTTGGTAAAGAAATACTGAAATCTTGTTTGAAAAAAGGCTACAATGTGGCTTTTTGTGGCCGGAAGACGTCTGTAGGCAATGACATTATACAATCACTACAGTCTGAAGACAAGCTCTATTTTCATGAACTTGACCTTAACAGTACAGAAGAGATCGAGAATTTTCACCACCAGACCCTTCAGCGGTTTGGAAAGATCGATGCCTTAATTTTGTATGCCGGTATTACGCCGGTATCGTCTCTACTGGATACAGAAGAAGCTATATACGATAGTGTTTTTAATGTTAACCTCAAAGCGCCATTTTTCTTATTAAAGCACGTTTTAAAAACTATGATCAGCCATAATTCCGGTTCTATTGTTTTCTTTGGGTCGGCCCATATGGATTATGGTCAAATAGATAGGGCTCCCTATGCGCTTACCAAGAATGCCCTTTACACGCTATCTACCCACATTGCACATCATTATGCCAAATATGGAATAAGATCAAATTATTTGGTAATGGGTTGGACAAACACGGAAGGAGAACTAGAACTGAGAACCAAAGAAGGAATAAGTGAAAATGAATTGAAAAGCAAAGCCTCCAGCATTGTTCCAATGGGTAGGATGCTAAATTCTTTTGACCCTGTACCAGCAGTATTATATTTTATTTCTGATGAATCGGCCATGACTACTGGCTCTATCATGAGAATTACTGGAGGAGAGTATATATAATTGACATTTATGACCGAATCATTAATTTTTCATTCTAATTCCGAACTTTTAGAAGCACCTGTATTTGATAACAAAAATAATTGCCTCTATTTTTTATCCATTTTAGATTGTTTGGTTTATTTTTATGACCCAAAAACTAAAGAAATTCTAAGTATTAAACTAGATTCCCCAGTCAGTTGTATTTTTTTATCAGAAAAAAAGAAAATCCTAGCAGCATCTAAAAATGGATTTTTCGAAATTGACTTTAGTACCTTACAAAAGCGATTTGTTTTTCAAATTGATATAGCCAATTCAGTTAGATATAATGATGGGATAGAAGATGCTATAGGTAGGCTTATTATTGGAACCATGGGTTTCCCCGAGGTAAAGGAAAATATAGGAAATGTGTTTTCATATCATGAGGGACACTACAAAACAATTATTGACAATACTACTATTTCTAATGGTTTAGCCTTCTCACTAGATTCTAAATTCCTATACTTTATTGATACACCAACAAAAAAAGTAGCAAGGTATTCTTATGATCTAAGAACTGGAGAAGCGGAATTTGAAGCAAACGTAATAGAATTTAAAGGGGCAGGAAGTCCTGATGGCATGTGTATTGATAACGAGGGTATGTTATGGATTGCGGAATGGGGAGGAGGATGTGTTTCTCAATGGAATCCTTTAAACGGTGTGAGACTAAAAGAAGTAACATTGCCATGTAGTAACGTTACCTCTTGTTGTTTTGATGATCATTCGAACTTATACGTCACCACTGCAAAATCCGAATCTGAAAAAGATAGTTACGGTGGTGGGTTATTTTATATTGAATTAAATAAAATTTGAATCTATGAATACTGTTGGAGTTAGTGTAATTGTTCCCATTTTTAGAATAGAGCAATATTTACCTAAATGTATAGACAGCCTTTTACAACAGTCTTTTTTAGACTTCGAGTTACTATTGGTAGATGATGGCAGTCCAGATAATTGTCCAAAAATTTGTGACGATTATGCCAAATTAGATACTAGGGTGAGGGTAGTTCACAAAGAAAATGGTGGCTTGCTCAGCGCAAGAAAAGCAGGGCTAAAAGAGGCCAGGGGGAAATATATTTCGTTTGTGGACGGTGATGATTGGGTAGACAAATTTTATCTGGATATTTTGTTCAAACTTGCTGAAGCCAATGAAGCCGACCTTGTGGTAACCGGGCATTTTCGTGAATTTGATGGGAAAATTGAAACTATTAAACCAAAAATGGCCGGAGTTTACAATGAGAGTGAACTAAAATCTTCTATTCTCCCTAATGCCATTTACAACGGTGAGTTTTGTGAACATGGAATATCTACCTATGTGTGGAATAAACTTTTCAAAAGAGAATTACTTTCTACCATACTTTTTGATGTGCCTAACGAGATTATTATGGGAGAGGATGCGGCCATTACCTTTTCTTACTTAGCCCTTTCGAAAAGTCTAGTTATAAGCAGCATTCCACTTTACTATTACAGGCAGCGGCATGACTCCATTGTGAAATCAATTGAAAATCCAAAAACTGAATATTACAGATTAGGATTACTTATGAATTTTTTAAAATCCAAACTGCTACATGTTTTAGATGAAAAAAATTTAAAAGAACAAATTACCTACTATCTATACTCACAAATTTTGGTACGATCGGGCGGTTTGGTCTACGATGAAAAGGGAGCAATACTTTTTAATCCATTTTTAAACGTTGAACCCAAATCAAAAGTGGTTGTATATAGCTCTGGGTCTTTTGGACAACATATAGTGTCAACTACACTTAAAAACCCATTTTTTCAAATTATTGAGTGGATAGATTTTGATTATCATGAATTGACTATTGGTGGGAATACCGTAAAACCGATAAGCTCCTTACCTAATGCTGAATTTGATTATTTGATAATTGCGACCATAAATCCAACCTACTATGTTGAAATCAAAAAAGAATTGAGGCTAATGGGTGTTGATGAAAAAAAGATTGTGAAAATTAACACAGATGCGATGGAAATTAGCAAACTATTATTTCAATTGGGGTTCGATGCTGATTTTAAATTTAAAAAACAGTAAGTTTTGTTGAAGGGAAATCAGATTTAATTTAAACTATGGGCATCGGCAGCCTACTTACAATTCTATAAAAAATAAACACGGTTTTACTTATGAAAAAAATCATAATTCTAGGAGGAAATCCTGAGACGGCAATTTTGGTTAATACCTCAATTAAAATGGGTATTTACACCATTGTTATTGATCCAAATCCTGATGCTCCCGCAAAAAAAAACGCGTCCGAAACTCACAATATAGATGGTTTTGAAGTCGATAAAATTGTACAGTTGGCCAAAGACCTTAAGGTAGATGCTGTTTTGGTGGGGGTTGCAGATATTTTGGTAAAACCTTATAGAGAGATTTGCGAAAAACTAAACATGCATTGTTATGCTACCCCTGAGGCTGTAGAAGCTTTTTGTAGTAAAGATGGTTTCAAAAGATATTGTCACGAATATGCTATACAAGACATACCGGGCATCTATCTAGACAAAACATCCAGCATCGAGAAACCAAAAAACATAGCCTATCCCTTAATGATAAAGCCCGTTGACAACGGTGGTGGTGTGGGTATGAAAATATGTAGAGACGACCAAGATTATCAAGAATCTATAAAAACGGCCTTTAAATTTTCGAAAATGGGCGTGGTCCTGGTTGAAAAATATATGGATTGCGATGATATGGCCGCTTATTATACCTTTAGAAACGGTATTCCCTATATTTCAGCCATATCAGATAGGGTCACCACTAAAAAACAAGGAGATGCTAGTCCGGTTTGTATTGGTGCCATATATCCTTCCAAACATACAGAGTTGTTTGTAAGGGATGTTCATCCAAAATTGTGTGAACTTTTTAAAGGGCTAAAGATTAAGAACGGCGTACTTAATATTCAATTTTTTGTTGAGGATAATATTGTTTATGCTTACGATCCGGGCTTTAGATTGCAAGGTGAGGCACCTCATATTCATTTAGCCCATATCAATGGGTTTGACCATCGTGAAATGCTTATAAATTACGCGTTTACAGGGGTCTTAGGTGACGATGATTTTGCCGAGAAGAACGATTACATGTTCAAAGGAAAAATTGCGTGCACCATTTGGGTACTTTTAACAGGAGGAAAGATTGATTCGATCCAAGGGCTAAATGAGATAAAAGCTGATGAAAGTGTTATCTTTATTTTAGAAAGATTTAAAATTGGTGATGTTATAGCGCCTGAAATGTTAGGAACTGAAAAACAAGTGTTTGCCAGAATTTATCTCGTAGCTCCTTCAATTACAGCTGTTAACGCCAAAATCGATAAATTTAAAAATCTATCTCAAGTTTCGCACCCAGTATTTATGGGTTCCCGAGAAGCAACATATAGCATGAAAACCAAGGGAAACCCTTGGTTTTATTGTATCTTTAGGTTACCAGACATAAAGTACGGAACATGCTACAAAA
>Ga0208768_1001181_pt1 | contig 14546 bp, 13 predicted proteins | sample AntAceMetag02UK1_FD_184760 | JGI IMG/M metagenome (GOLD analysis project Ga0208768, IMG submission 184760) | Saline lake microbial communities from Ace Lake, Antarctica - Antarctic Ace Lake Metagenome 02UK1 (SPAdes) (version 2) | ecosystem: Environmental > Aquatic > Non-marine Saline and...
CAGTATAGCACTTAAATTTTAACCCTTATGTTGTTACTCATAGTATTACAGGATGTTGCCACAATTGAAAAAAAGATAGAAGAAGCACCGAACAACGCCTATGAAATAGGAGTGGCCATTGGCACCTATTTGCCTTTAGTGGTCTTGATAGTAGTGGCCTATTTGTTTTATTATTTTTCTAAGAGGCGGAAGCGAAGTGGGATGGAGGAGTAAAGCTCCGATATGTAGACTTGAGCTTGGGAAAGGAGCTGTTTTAGCTTTCACCTTTTCATTTCTCCACAAAATCGAAAAGCTATTAAAGTTCAAATCAACTTTAGGTCTCCTAAGTTTTTAAGGTTGTGAGAATATTCCCCAACATAAAAACTACAAAACCCGGCAAAACCCATCCTAAACTGTATTCCTGTAAAGGTATCCAAGAAAAAATTTCTTGCCATGACGAGGTTAGGGCGCCAATACTTTCCAAAAAATCTGGAATACTAAAAACAATCGTTGTAATTACAACGGTCTTAAATACGGTAGCAGACCCATACTTTTCCGGAACCACATTCAACAGAATAAGTACGATAGTGATAGGATAAATAAACATAAGTGCCGGTAAGGCCACGGCAATAATGTATGCTACATTAAATTGACCCATGACCACGCCTAGAACACATCCAATAACAGCGGCACCTATATAGGCTTGCTTAGAATCCTTGAAGCGCGAGCTTACAAAGTCTGACGTGCCTGTTACAATGCCGACTGCCGTGGTAAAACAGGCCAAGCTTATCAAAATACTCAGGCAAAAGTGGCCTATGGCACCTAAACTTAAGCTGGCCATACCGCTAAGCAGGGCCGTTCTTGTGACGTCGGCATCAAATGAACCATGCACCAAGGCACCGGACAGAATAAGGCCGGCATAGATGAGAAAAAGTCCCAACCCTGCCAACCCACCTGCTTTTCGTATCAGCGCTTTCTTCTCGGTATAGGAATCTTCTTTGTATTCATAATTTATAGATATGATGATGACACCACCTACGACTACGGCACCAATGGCATCAAAGGTTTGGTAGCCTTCTAGAATACCATCCGTGAACGGACTTTGAAATTGTCCGGCTGCAAAATCAAAAGGGAATGAAAAGAATACCGTGCCGATCAAAAGTAAAAGAATACCAATAATTGCCGGTGTCAATAGTTTTCCTATAATGTTCAAAATCTTGGAGCGATTGACGACAAAAACAAACACCAAAGAAAAATACACAATGCTCGTACCCCAAGAAGGAATATCAAAAAAAGGCTGTACAGCCATCTCATGGGTCACGGATGCAGTTCTCGGAGATGGCAGACTTATGGAAATGGCATAAATAATTACCGAATAGACCAGGCCAAAAGTAGGCGACACTTTTTTGCCAAAATCAAAAATAGTTCCCTGTAGCTTGGCATGGGCCAGAATGCCCAATATGGGAATCACTACGGCGGAGACACAAAACCCGAAGGCGACCAACCACCAAAGGCCACCGGATTTAAACCCCAATAAAGGCGGTAAAATGAGATTGCCAGCTCCAAAAAAAAGGGAGAAGAGCGCAAAGGCCGTAATTAGGATTTTTTTGGTTTGGTGCATAGCGAAAACTGCTTCGCAAGATAATTCAAAAATGAGAGAATGAAACGGACAAAAACAGCACACCTCTATATTTTGCAAGTTGACAACAGGAATAGGGTACGTCACAACAAATTATGGTTCAGATGATTAAAATAATATACTTTAACCAAATATTAATAGCTAGTTGCCGTTAACATACTATAGATTAGTAAAATTAAAGTTTAATCAAAGCATTTATTAAATTCCCAAATCGAACCAATGCTACCCAAAAACCCTACAACATGAAAAAAATATTCTGCACTCTTTTTGGCCACCACTATTCCGTTTCCAAGAAAGTGACTTCCCATATTAAAGAATACAAATGTATACATTGTCAAAAGCAGGTAACTACAGATGTTACCGGCAATCTTTCTACATTGACCCCTGAACTACAGGATATCAATAGAACATTGGAGCGTATCTATCAAAGTAGACATCATGCCGCCCAACAGGTAGCATAGAATATATTTTTAGTCAAGCTAAATTCCATCCCATGGCGGGATTCGGTATTTAATGGCTATTCCCGTAAACCAAGTAAGCATCTTTCATCTTAACTGTCGTAACGCCCCACAACGGATAAGTTGCTATTGCCCTTGTTTTCGGGAATTTTTTTGTTTTACCAGTTACCTTTTTCAAATAAGTCTAAAAAGGACGGGGGCGGATAAACTCAAAAAATCTACCATGAAATGAGAAAAAATAACCCATCTTAAACTTCCAGTTTTCTTGTACACTAGGGCCCAAATAATCCCCATAACGAATGTGGACACTATCATCTCAATTCCTCTGTTTACCTCTGAATTTATACCAAATACGATGTGATTTATTGCAAACGAGGATCTTGTAAATAAAATGGCAGTTCAATTAGGCCAATCCTTTGTGTAATCAAGTAGGAGTCCTCTCCAGTAAAACTCCTCAATCGAAGGATTAATTAAAGCTAATAAAATCCACGGTAGCCATATCTGCCAATCGCCTAGAGTTTCATTGTGGAGTAAAAATATGGGCAAAGGAATTAAACCGACAACTAAAGTAGGGATGTTCCAAACAAATTTCTCTTTAGGTTTGTCCAGCCATTTTTTAATAGCGTTAACTCCACCGTACTTTACCATAAAAAATATCCATAACTTCCATCTGATTAAAACCATCGGTACGAACGCCCATTTTCCAATATAGTTGCCAAAGAAATATGCTACTCCTAGGTTTACGGCTATTATTATAAATGGGGAGGCAAGGACATTATTTTTTTTGTTCATTTCAAAAGTTTCCGTAAAACTATATGGAATGAATAATGCGCACGACCCAACCCACAGGCTGAAACCTATTATCTATTTTTTTAAATTCGGAAGGAGAGCTTCCTGTGTATTTATTGAAGTAGCGATTAAAAGAAGATTTCGATTTGAAGCCACATTCGTAGGCAATGCCCAATATGGACAAAAGGTCAAAATCTGTGGAAGAAAGTTTTTTTTTTGCCTCTTCGACCCGATACCGATTTACGAAATCGTAGAAGTTCATCTGAAAGTGCTGATTTATAATCTGTGATATATGGGACTGTGAGATGTTACTTTGTTCCGCAAGGAGTGCTACGTTGAGGTCTTCTTCTAAAAAGGGTTTTTCGATTTCCATGAGTTCGGTCAAGTCGTATGCCAAGGTCTTTATTTTTTCTGTGCTTAGGCCAGATTTAGCATAAGATAAATTTTCAGAAGCGCTAATTTTTTTATTAAGAACAGGATTTGTTTCTATATCGATATTCGAAAAAATTGCAGTTTGCCCAAAGCCATAAAAACCAAAAGTGATCAACATAAAGCTCAACAAAATCCCGACCAGGGCAAAAGCATTTTCAATAGGAAAAAGCTGAAATTGAGTTGCCCCGAAAATCAAAAATGAAGCCAAAACAAAAAGCACCAAATAGGCATAGACGATATAGTTTACCCAGTTCAAATTTATGTTCTCATCAAAGGAAAAAAGAGCGACTATAGTTCGTCTGTGTCTTCTAAGCAAAAGTAAATCCCAAACACGGAGCACCAAGCTCGAGATAGCTAAGGGAATAGCATAATAGTGTATCCATAGGGGAGGGTTTTCAGAGAACTTTAAATACCCGTTTGCTGCGGTCAAATCAATGTGTTCTCTTTGTTGAAAAGTAAAAAATAGGGTAACGTATAACATATAAACTTCCAAGTGCAGCCCCAAGGTTCTCCCAGAAGCACGATTTCCTGTAAGTGCTAATATATAAAGGAATAACAAGGGTGCGCCCAGCATGGGCAGTCCAAAAGTCAGAATCGCCCATAGCCCTCGGATTTCAAATTGGTATATGCTGATCTGGTAAAAGGCTATTTGACCTAGAACTACCAAAATCCAGCCCAAAAGGAGAAAGTCGCCTTGGCTTTTATTCTGCTTAGCCAAAAGCAGTAAAAACATAAAAACGCCTATGTGAAGACCTGCATTTAAAATAAACTCCATTTAAATACTTGCGTAATGAGCCTACAAACTAAGCAATTATTTAGGACTAAGTAGAAATCAATCCCTCCCAAAAGAATTCCACCCCTGCGCCGTCAAAGGAATTTTAGTATCTCCCCTTGTCACTAGATGTGTTCCTTCGGATGCTTCCGTCATGTGACCTATGACCGTTAAACTGGGATTTCCCTTAATTTTTGGGAAGTCGGCCTGCGCTATTGTGAACAAGAGTTCGTAATCCTCGCCGCCACTCAGGGCGATCATGGTGCTATCCAACTTAAACTCTTCACAACTGGAAATTACGGTCGGGTCTAACGGAATTTTATCCTCATATAAATTACAGCCAACTTTACTACTCTTGCAGAGGTGTAATATCTCGGAAGACAGTCCGTCACTAATATCGATCATTGCTGTAGGCAGCACCTCCATTTTTTGAAGAAGGGCAACGATATCCTCTCGTGCTTCCGGTTTTAATTGTCGTTCTACAATGTAGGAGTAGGGTTCCAGATCTGGTTGATTATTAGGATTGACCTTGAACACTTCCTTTTCCCGTTCCAAAACCTGTAATCCCATGTAGGCAGCACCTAAATCGCCGCTTACTACCAGTAAATCGTTTGGTTTTGCGCCTGAGCGATAGGTTATTTTATCCGAATCCACTTCGCCAAGCGCCGTGATGCTTATTATTAAGCCTGTTTTGGAGGAAGTGGTATCACCACCTACCAAATCTACCCCAAACGTGTTGCAGGCTGTGGCAATACCTGCATAGAGGTCTTCCAAGGCTTCAACAGGAAACCTATTGGATACCGCAATGGATACTGTTATTTGGGTAGCGGTCGCGTTCATGGCGTAAACATCGCTCAAGTTGACTATGATCGACTTATAGCCCAAATGCTTCAAGGGCATGTAGCTGAGGTCAAAATGAACCCCTTCTATGAGCAAATCCGTGGTGAGCACCGTTTTCTTGTTCTTATAGTCCAAAACGGCCGCATCGTCGCCAATTCCCTTTACCGTGGATTTTTGAACGATTTCAAAACCTTGTGTCAAATGGTCTATAAGTCCAAATTCGCCTAGTTTCTCTAAAGAGGTACGTTCTTGATTTTTATCTTCTATCATAGTTTTTGCGTGTTTTAAACAATGAAAGACTACTTGGACTTTCATTAAAGTAATTCATCCCCCCCCCCTCTTGTACTGAGCGCGGCCCTAGTATCGGAGAATTTGGGGAAAAGTTTTTGACCGACAACAGTTCCCCTCCTCGGGAGGGGTTAAGTGAGGTCAGGGACAAAAGTAAGCACTAATACGAACAAGGCATAAAAAAACCGAAGCTTTTGGGCTTCGGTTTTTGAGGTTGTATAACTGAAATGGCTGCTATCCTAAGGAATAGCCGTCCCTATAGTTACGTTTCACATATTTGTTTGCCGGCTCAAAGTTCGTCACTTTCATATTCTCGGCATCCCATTGCAAACGTTTTCTGCCATGGTACTGTTGTCCACCACTCCAGAAGCCGTTATTCTCGGCAGCAGGATCTACCTCAAAATATGCTTTTAACGCTAGATTTCCAATAAGGATACTTTCAGTAAAGGGTCCTGCATAGTCAAAGGAAGAGCTGGTCTCGGCATTTCCGTATCCAGCGATACAGGCATTTACCCATTGCAGGTAGTGGCCTTCGGGCACACGGGCTATAGTTTCTTCTACTTCAAACTGCTCGTTTAAGGTCAACGGCAACAGTCTTGGATTAGCTCCGTAGCAATCTGCCAATAATTTTCCTTTGTCGCCAATAAACAGCACACCACCGTCCCAGTTGCCCAATGCTTCGGCATCGCCAAGCTCATCTGGTCTTTCGGGGAGGAGTCCCCCATCCATCCAAGTCACTTTTATTTTTCCTTTCCCATCCGTTCTTGGGTAGTTGAGGTGTATTTTACTGGAGCTCGGGAAGCTCTTTGGATAATCCCTATAGGCAAAGTTTCCACTAAAGGAATCGGAAATGCTACATTCAAAAGTATCGGGATATAAAATGGGTAAGATTCGATATACCGGATCCATGATGTGGCATGCCATATCGCCTAGTGCACCGGTTCCAAAATCGGACCAGCCTCGCCAGTCAAACGGTAGATAGGCATCATTATAATCGCGCATTTCTGCCGTACCCAACCAAAGGTCCCAGTTGAGTCCTTTTGGGGTTTTATCCTTTTTGGCCGGTGTTTGTAATGCCTGTGGCCAAATGGCTCTATTGGTCCAGCATTTCACGGTATGTACATCGCCTATTATACCTGTATTGTAAATCTCCTTCATTTTACGAACACCATCGCCGGAGCCTCCTTGGTTTCCCATTTGTGTAACCACCTTAAATTTCTTGGCCGCTTCTGTTAACATCCGTGCTTCCCAGATATCGTGGGTAAGCGGTTTTTGTACGTACACATGTTTCCCCATGGCCATGGCTTGGTAGGCCGCAACGGCATGGTTATGATCAGGTGTGGATACGGATACGGCATCGATATTCTTGCCCTCCTTTTCCAACATTTCCCTATAATCATGGTAGTAGCTCGCTTTTGGATATGCTGCTCTAGAGTCTACAGCTTGGCGATCGTCTACATCGCACATAGAAACAATATTTACATTGGGACTTTCGGCAAACGAAGATATATCGCTTTTCCCTTTACCACCTGCGCCAATGCCGGCAATGTTCAGCTTGTCGCTCGGGGCCACATACCCTTGGCCGCCCAATACGTGTCTGGGTACGATGATAAATCCTGCAGCTGCGACAGTTGATTTTTTTACGAACGATCTTCTGGATTCGTTTCTTAAAAATGAAGGTTTTTTTGACATAATAGTATGTTACTTTTTAAAATTGGATTTCAAAATGGTGTTCAAGATAAATGATTTATTTGTATTGTAACATATAGGGCTAAGATATTTTGATGTGTCAGCCTGTGTATTTCATATCTTTACATGGCACTTAGACAAACAAAGTTTATGAAGAAAGCTCTTTTTCTCGGGATTACCATGTTACTGTTTGGCTCATGCTCCAATAGTGAGGATGCAGTAGTGATGGTTGATGATTCAAATGAGACGGAAGAACCGGGAACGGAAGAAGAAACAGGGGTGCCGCGTTCTTTTACGCCATGCGATAACGGAATGGCTGGCCAATATCCTTGTAAGGGCTACGATTTGCTCGGCGGGATTTCGTTGGAAGACTTCGGATCTGAATCTGGTAATGATATTTGGGGCTGGACAGATACCAGCACCGGAAAGGAATATGCGTTAATGGGCTTGGATGATGGTACTGCTTTTGTGGATATTTCGGATACCGAAGATTTAATCTATTTGGGCAAGCTCCCAACAGCGACGGTCGCAAGCTCTTGGAGAGATATAAAAGTGTATCAGGACTACGCCTATATTGTTGCCGAAGCTAACGATCACGGGGTCCAGGTTTTTGATTTGAAAAAATTGAGGGATGTGAGTGCTGTTCCGATAGTTTTTTCGGCCGATAACCGTTATACCGACATTGGAAACGCCCATAATATTGTTATTAACGAGGCAACTGGTTTTGCCTATCCGGTAGGGACAGATCGTAACGATGTTTTTAACGGTGGCGTTCATTTTTTGGACTTGCAAGATGCCGCCAATCCAATTGCAGCAGGAGGTTGGGGAGAAAACGGTTATACGCACGATGCGCAGGTAGTCAATTACACCGGACCGGATAGTGATCATAACGGGGCAGAGATTTTTGTAGGCGCCAACGAGACCCAAGTGGTCGTTGTAGATATTTCCCAAAAGGACGCTCCCGTAACCTTGGCGACTTTAGATTATCCTTTTCTCGGGTATACACATCAAGGCTGGTTTACAGAGGACCAGCGGTATTTTATCCTAGGCGATGAACTGGATGAAATCAATTCCGGTTTTAGATCGAGAACCCTGATATTTGATATGACCGATATGGACAACCCCGTTTTGCACGATACCTATCTTGGCCCAACTAGCGCCATTGATCACAACGGATACGTGGTAGGCGATGAATTTTTTCTTGCCAATTATACGGCTGGTGTGCGAGTGTTAGATATCTCTGGCATCGAAGAAAAATCAATTTCTGAAATCGGATTTTTTGATACCTTCCCTGCTAATAACAACACTCAATTTGATGGGGTATGGAGTATATATCCCTTTTTTGAAAGTGGTAAGATTTTGGTCAGCGACATCAATCGCGGGCTTGTTATAATCAAAAAATCGGACTAAACTATGCGAAACTTATGTATTCTCCTTTTGGGAATTCTCTTGTTTTCCTGTGTTAAGGATGACGCAAATAGTGCCGTTTCACGACTGCCGAGCACTTTTTTGGGCGAGGTGGAATGGATAAAGACCCTAGGCGGTAGTGGCGGGGAAACAGGACAGGCCATTATCCGAACTTTAGATGGTGGTTATGCCATATTAGGGTATACGAACAGCACGGATGGCGATGTTCAGGACAAATCGAGTTCCGTGAACGATTATTGGCTGCTGAAATTGGATGTAGACGGAAATCTGGAATGGAACAAGACCTATGGTGGCAGCAAGGACGATAGAGGTCAGGGTTTGGCGCAGACGAGCGACGGCGGTTATGCCCTCACGGGATACGCGATGAGCGATGATGGGGACGGTTCCGTAAATAAAGGATTTCATGATAATTGGGTGTTAAAGGTCGATGCGGTGGGTGGTATAGAATGGGAAAAAAGCTTCGGTTTTTCCGGTCATGATCATTCGTATGACATTCTAGAAGCTCAGGATGGCGGTTATTTCTTTACCGGATTTTTGGATATTACTTCTGCCCGTGCCGATGGAAATACCGAAAAAGCTAGTTCTCTTACCAGACACGGCATAGGTGAATTTTGGGGTACCAAAATAGACGAACAGGGTAAATTGCAATGGCGGGGTTATTTTGGTGGCACCAATAACGATAGGGCTCATGCTGTGGTAGAGTCCGATGATGGTGGCTTTGTTATGGCGGGCTTTTCGGAAAGTAATGATTTTGACATTAGCGATACGCAGGGCAGCTATGATTTTTGGATGGTGAATTTGGATGCGAATGGCAATATGCTTTGGGAACGCTCTTTTGGCGGTTCTGGGATAGATATTGCCCATGACATTGCCAAAACAAGGGACGGCGGCTATGTAATTACAGGAAATACCTTTAGCACGGATGGCGATATTTCGCAAGCGAAGGGAGAATCCGATTTCTGGTTGGTAAAAGTTACCGATGCAGGGAGTATGGTTTGGGAGCGGAGCTACGGCGGATCGGGTTTTGATGCGGCACAAGCCGTAATTGCGAGTAAGGATGGAGGCTATTTTGTAGTGGGAAATTCCAAAAGTACGGACGCCGATGCAAGTATCAATTATGGGGAGAACGACCTTTGGATGATAAAGACCGATGCAGAGGGAAACCTAGTCTGGCAAAAGTCCTTTGGTGGTAGCGGATTGGATTTCGCCTATGATGTCATTCAAAATGAAGATGGAAGTGTGATGGTCGTTGGGGAAACGTCAAGCAATGATTTTCAAGACCTTACATCAAAAGGAAAATCGGATATTGTCCTTATCAAGGTAAAGTAGTTCTCGTTATTCCATCCATAGAAAAAGTCTATTAACTTATATGTTATAATAATGTTAGGTTCCATGGTATAACACTACTTATGACATATATTTGTAAACTATTTAGAATAAATCCATTTAAGAGATGATACAAGTATCTGAAACGGCAAAAAAGAAAGTCATCGACCTCATGACAGAGGGTGGTTTTGATGCGGCCAAGGATTATGTTCGTGTTGGGGTAAAAAGCGGCGGATGCAGCGGTTTGTCCTACGAACTGGATTTTGATAACAAGGTAACCGAGACCGATAAGCTTTATGAGGATAACAATGTACGTATCATAGTAGATAAAAAGAGTTTTCTATATCTGGTAGGTACGGTTTTGGAATACTCCGGAGGTTTGAACGGCAAGGGCTTTGTGTTCAACAATCCCAATGCACAGCGTACCTGCGGATGCGGGGAGAGTTTTTCGTTGTAAAAAGCCCCCTAGCCCCCGAAGGGGGCACGCTATGGTGGCTGAAAATGGAAATTTAGAAATTTAAGTTAGGAAGTACTGATTATGAAAAGGATAGATTGTTTAACTTTTAAAAATACCCCCTTTGGGGTTTAGGGGGCTACCATTATGGCATATACAGAAGAGCAATTAAAGAAAGAATTGGAAACAAAGGAGTATGAGTACGGGTTTTATACGGACCTGAAATCGGAAACATTTCCAAAGGGGTTGAGCGAGGATATTGTAAGGGCCATTTCCAAAAAGAAGAACGAGCCGGAATGGATGACCGATTGGCGTATTGATGCCTACCGTATCTGGGAGCAGATGAAAGAACCGGAATGGGCAAATGTCCATTATGAAAAACCGGATTTTCAGGCCATCAGCTATTATTCGGCGCCTAAACCACCAGATCCCAATAAAAGTTTGGACGATGTAGATCCGGAATTGTTGGAGATGTACCGCAAGTTGGGGATATCTGTAAATGAGCAAAAGAAATTGCAGAACGTTGCTGTAGATATTGTTGTTGATTCTGTTTCCGTAGCTACGACCTTCCAAAAAACCTTAGGAGAAAAAGGAATTATTTTCATGCCTATTTCCGAAGCGATACAAAAACATCCAGACCTTGTTAAGAAATATATGGGCACGGTTGTTCCCAAGAAGGATAATTTTTACGCGGCACTTAATTCGGCCGTATTTACCGATGGTTCTTTCTGCTACATTCCAAAAGGCGTACGATGTCCTATGGAACTTTCTACCTATTTTAGAATAAACGAAGGAGGTACCGGCCAATTTGAACGCACATTGGTAATCGCGGACGAAGGTAGCTACGTAAGTTATCTGGAAGGTTGTACCGCTCCGTCACGAGATGAAAACCAATTGCATGCCGCCGTTGTGGAACTCATTGCTATGGACGATGCCGAAATAAAATACTCCACCGTTCAAAACTGGTATCCCGGCAATAAGGAAGGTAAAGGCGGAGTCTATAATTTTGTGACCAAAAGAGGCTTGTGCGAGACCCGTTCCAAAATTTCTTGGACACAGGTAGAAACCGGTTCTGCGGTAACCTGGAAGTATCCTTCCTGTGTTTTAAAAGGTGATAATTCGGTAGGGGAATTTTACTCTATTGCCGTAACCAACAACTACCAGCAAGCGGATACAGGTACTAAAATGATTCACTTAGGTAAGAGTACCAGAAGTACGATCATATCCAAAGGAATATCCGCAGGAAAATCGCAAAACAGTTATAGGGGCTTGGTTCAGATAGGTTCTAGGGCAGAAAATGCAAGGAACTTCTCGCAATGCGATTCCCTTTTAATGGGCAACGAATGTGGTGCGCATACCTTCCCGTACATAGAAGCAAAGAACAAAACGGCTCAAGTAGAGCACGAGGCTACCACAAGTAAAATTGGGGAAGAACAGATTTTTTACTGTAACCAAAGAGGTATAAACACGGAAAAGGCAATCGCTCTTATCGTGAACGGTTTTAGTAAAGAGGTGTTGAACAAACTGCCTATGGAATTTGCGGTGGAAGCCCAAAAACTATTGGAAATAAGTTTGGAAGGTTCTGTGGGGTAAAAAAAGTCCCCTAGTAGCCAAAGTGGGAACACTAATGAGACCGTGGAAAAATGAAAAAATTATTAGTTACTTGTTTGGTCGCCCTAATGGCTTTTTCCTGTAAAGAAACCAAAAAGGAAAACACCGAAATGGCGGAAACCGAGGCCGTTCAAAAGCCCGAGGTTAAGTTGTACACGTTTAATGGTGGTACCGTGGGTGTGAATAATCTAGAGCTATTTTCCCAGGACACCACATATCAAGGGCAGACAAAGGAATTCTCAGATCCGTTTTATGTGATCAGTCACCCAAAAGGGAATCTGATGTGGGATGCCGGTCTACCGCAAATGTTGGTGGGGCAAGCACCATACACAGACCCAAGCGGTGCTTTTGCGGTTTCTAGGCAAGATTCCGTGCTGAATCAATTAAAGTTGATTGGAATGACACCAAGCGATATTCAGTTTTTGGCGCTTTCCCATACCCACTTTGATCATAGCGGCCATGCCAACACCATGAAGAATTCCACTTGGTTGGTGCAGGAATCCGAATATGATTTTATTACGAGTGACGAGGCACAGAAAAATAATGCAGATCTGTACAATGCCATAAAAGAGTTGACCACGGTAAATAAATTAAATGGAGATTACGACGTGTTCGGGGACGGTACGGTTGTCATCAAATCAATGCCAGGCCACACACCAGGCCACCAAGTATTATATTTGGAACTTGCCGAGCACGGCCCATTATTGTTGACTGGAGATCTGTACCATTTGTATGAGAACAGGGAACACAAAAGAGTTCCAAGTTTCAATCATGACGCAGCACAGACCCTGGCCAGTATGGCTACTTTTGAAGCTTTCGCCCAAGAGAAAAATGCTAAAGTATACTTACAACATCAAATAGAAGATTTTAATAAAATGCCCAAGGCACCAGAATATTTAAAGTAGAAGCAAATGTTGATAATTAAGGATTTACACGCTCAAGTAGAGGATAAAGAAATTTTAAAAGGGATTAACCTAACGGTAAATGCTGGGGAGGTGCACGCCATAATGGGGCCAAACGGTTCCGGTAAAAGCACCTTGGCCTCGGTCATTGCCGGAAAAGAGGAGTTTGAGGTAACCCAAGGTTCCGTTATGTTGGAAGGGGAAGACCTAGACGAGGTTTCCCCTGAGGAACGAGCTCATAAAGGTGTGTTTCTTTCCTTTCAGTACCCAGTAGAGATTCCTGGTGTTTCCGTGACCAATTTCATGAAAACGGCCATTAACGAAACGAGAAAGGCAAAGGGTTTGGAGGACATGCCGGCAAATGAGATGTTAAAGTTGATCCGCGAGAAAGCTGAGCTTTTGGAGATAGACCGTAAATTTTTGTCCCGTTCCTTAAACCAAGGGTTTTCCGGAGGGGAAAAGAAACGTAACGAAATTTTTCAAATGGCCATGCTAGAGCCTAAATTGGCAATTTTGGATGAAACGGATTCCGGTTTGGATATCGATGCTTTGCGTATCGTAGCCAATGGCGTCAACAAACTTAAAAGCAAGGACAATGCCGTGATCGTAATTACGCACTACCAAAGATTATTGGAATACATAGTGCCCGATTTTGTACACGTGATCCACAATGGAAGAATAGTAAAATCCGGCACTAAGGAATTGGCTTTGGAACTAGAGGAAAAAGGCTACGATTGGTTGAAGCAGGAGGCCACGGTGTTGTAAGCAGAGGCAGTATGCCGTTAGATAGTGCCAACTGAAACTAGCTTTTTAAAGCTTGATTTACATATTTAACAAATAACAGCAAAATTTACAGTATACCAGATTAGTACTCGTTAATAAACTGCCGACTGCTACTGGCAACTGCTAACTGAAATAGTATGGATTTAAAAGATAAATTAATTTCTTCCTTTATGGCTTTTGAGGACAACGTGGATGTAGAGCATCCTGTCCATGATGTGCGCGTAGCCGCCATAAAGAATTTTGAGAACAAGGGATTCCCGACCAAAAAAGAAGAGGCTTGGAAATATACCTCTCTCAATAGCCTGCAAAAGGTCGATTTTAGTATTTTCCCAAAGGAGGATAATGCAATCGAATACAGGGATGTCAAAAAGTATTTTATTCACGAAATAGATACCTATAAAATCGTTTTTATAGACGGCGTCTATAGTTCCCATCTTTCGGAAACTACACATGACGGCGTGGACATCTGTTTAATGAGCTCTGCCCTAACGAAACCGATGTACAAGCAGATCATCGATGTGTATTTTAACAAGGTAGCTTCCAAGGACGAATCCTTGACGACGTTGAACACCGCTTTTAGCAGGGAAGGTGCTTACATATACATTCCTAAGAACAAAATGCCAAAGAAACCTGTTGAAATAGTACATTTTGCAACCGGAAACGAGGCGTCCTTGATGCTACAGCCTAGGAACCTTATTATAGTCGAGGAGAATGGCGAAGTCCAGATCATAGAAAGGCATCAGAACCTTACGAACAATGATGTGCTTACGAATTCTGTAACCGAAATTTTTGCTGCGGAAAGTGCCATTGTGGATTATTACAAGATACAGAACGATGCGCCAACGGCATCGCTAATAGACAATACCTATATCAACCAAAAAAGCAAGAGCAATGTTAATGTGCATACCTTTTCTTTTGGGGGTAAATTAATACGCAACAACCTTAATTTCTATCAAAACGGGGAGTATATGGACTCCACCTTAAAGGGCGTTACTATTTTGGGCGGAAAACAACATGTGGACCATCATACCTTGGTGCATCATATAGAGCCCAACTGCGAGAGCCATCAGGACTATAAAGGAATTTATGGGGACAACTCTACAGGTGTTTTCAACGGAAAGATTATCGTAGATAAGATTGCCCAAAAAACCAATGC
>Ga0208768_1001187_pt1 | contig 14488 bp, 14 predicted proteins | sample AntAceMetag02UK1_FD_184760 | JGI IMG/M metagenome (GOLD analysis project Ga0208768, IMG submission 184760) | Saline lake microbial communities from Ace Lake, Antarctica - Antarctic Ace Lake Metagenome 02UK1 (SPAdes) (version 2) | ecosystem: Environmental > Aquatic > Non-marine Saline and...
ACTACAGGTTTAAGTATTACTGGCCCAACTGGAGCAACCGGTGCAGCCGGGTCAAGCGGTCCAACCGGAGCAACTGGTTCTCAGGGGAGTGCCGGTCTAAGCATTACAGGTCCAACTGGGTCAACCGGTCCAACCGGCCCAACAGGTTCAACCGGTGCTGACAGTTCTGTTACAGGTCCAACAGGTGCTCTAGGCCCAACCGGTCCAACCGGCCCAACAGGTTCAACCGGTGCTGACAGTTCTGTTACAGGTCCAACAGGTGCTCTAGGCCCAACCGGCCCGACAGGTTCTACTGGCTCCCAGGGTGATCTAGGTCCAACAGGATCTACAGGACCAACAGGTTCAACAGGTGCTGACTCTATTGTTACCGGCCCGACAGGTTCTACTGGCTCCCAGGGTGATCTAGGTCCAACAGGATCTACAGGACCAACAGGGTCAACCGGTGCTGACTCTCTTGTAACCGGTCCAACTGGTCCGACTGGTGCAACCGGCGTGACTGGAGATGACTCTCTTGTGACTGGGCCAACTGGTTCTCAGGGTGGTTTAGGTCCAACCGGTCCAACCGGTGCTGACTCTCTTGTAACCGGTCCGACCGGTGCTCAGGGAGACCTAGGTCCGACCGGTCCAACCGGTGCTGACTCTGTTGTGACTGGGCCGACTGGTTCTCAGGGGGCGCAAGGTGATTTAGGTCCGACCGGTCCAACTGGATTGACAGGTGCCGATAGTGCTGTAACCGGTCCAACCGGCTCAACCGGTCCAACCGGCGGTATAGGGGACACCGGGTCAGACTCAACAGTGACCGGCCCGACAGGTTCTCAGGGAGTAATTGGAGCAACCGGTCCAACTGGTCCAACTGGTGCTACCGGTGCTGACAGTCTTGTAACTGGTCCAACTGGTTCAACCGGTTCAACTGGTGCTACCGGTGCTGACAGTCTTGTAACTGGTCCAACTGGTTCAACCGGTTCAACTGGTGCTGACTCACTTGTAACTGGCCCGACCGGTCCGACCGGTGCTGACTCACTTGTAACTGGTCCAACAGGTCCAACCGGTGCTGACAGTCTTGTGACAGGTCCAACTGGTCCGACTGGTGCAACCGGCGTGACTGGAGATACTGGTGCAGACAGCTCTGTAATTGGCCCAACAGGTTCAGCCGGTCCAACCGGCCCAACAGGTTCAACCGGTGCTGACAGTTCTGTTACAGGTCCAACTGGTCCGACTGGTGCAAGTGGTGGCATCACTTATGCAATAAGCAACAGCGGTTCCAGCGCTTATGTGATAAATGGGTCAAGCAACCCTACTCTCTCTGTCATTAGAGGACATAGGTACGTTCTCAACGTAAACGCCTCTGGACATCCTTTTTGGATTCAAACAGTTTCTGGAGCATACAGCTCTGGGGATGTCTACTCTGGGGGCGTGACTGGTGGTGGCGCTGAGGCAGGAACAATTATTTGGGAAGTCCCATTTGATGCTCCTGGTAATCTTTACTATGCTTGCCAGTATCACGGCTCAATGGCGGGGTCCATAACAGTTTCTGACTTGGGTCCAACCGGACCTGCGGGTGAGCAGGGAGCTCAGGGGGCTACGGGACCTACTGGTGCGGTAGGTCCAGAAGTCTCAGAACTCTTATACACTTTAATCACGAGTCCTAAAGAAACAACAACTGTTTCGGCCACAGCGGCGACCGGCACCATTAATTATGATTGCAAGACACAGTCGGATCTTTTCCTAACACCTGATGCTACAGCTGACTTTACTTTAAACATCCGAGGCGATTCTGGATCCACATTCGCGTCTATGCTAAGTGTAGGTGAGAGCATGACGGTAATTCTTAAGGTTACTAATGGATCAACTGCATACTACCTGACACAATTACAAGTAGACGGGACTAATGTCACTCCAAAGTGGCTAATAGATTCTCCATCATATGGAACCCCTAGCGGTGTAGACATCTACTCAATAACGGTAACAAAAACTGCTGCCGATCCAATCTATGCAATATTTGCATCGCAGGCAGGATATCAGTAATGCCGATACAGTCCTCTTCTATTTTAAAAAATACGGGACCTAAACAAGACCTTAAGTATTGGGCATGGAATAATGTATCTTCAAGTAGTAATAGAAAGTATCTAGCTCACCCGAATGGTGAAGACTCTTTTATTTTAAGCAATGAAGGCATATCTAGAGTAGGGTTAGATGGCAGAATTGTTTGGACTAGACCTTCATATGTAGGAAGTTCTATAGACGCAGCATTAGACTCTTCCGGAAACATCTATGTTTTAGACTCTAATGGCCCTGTTATAAAATATGACATATCGGGAGCTTATATTTGGGGAAAGTCTTTAGACACTAACGGAACTTTCTATCCATACGCGATTACAGTCGGCTCGGCAGGTAACGTTTACATAGTAGGAAAAGATAATAACGAAGGTGTTTTGATAAAGTTAACCTCTTCGGGAGGGCACTCTTGGTCTAGAAAAGTCCTCAACACTGTTTTCTTCGAGGAAGTTTCCGCAGACGAAGCTGTTGGTAGAGTCTATGTCGGTGGCTTTGGAAATTCCAATGGAGTACTAATTGGATTTGATACCAATGGAACAATCCAGTGGCAAAAGAGTTTGGGTTCGGGCACTAATTCAGGTTACGTGACTGGTGTACAAGCCGTTTCTAATTCTGTTTATGTAATATTTAGAGGTGCCTATAATAATGGGATGTCTATAATTTTTAAATACAGTTCCGGCGGTAGTTTTGTTGATGTTTCAGGTGGTGTTTACGGGGCCGTAGGCTATAATATAAGTTATGGAGGGTTGTCTAATTTTAAAATAGATCAATCTAACGGAAACTTTATTATCACATATGCTGAAGGAACTGTTAGAAAGTATACTAGCGGGTTTTCATCAATTGCAGGCGGAAAGTTTGTTTCAAACTATGGAAGATCCGCAGATGTTGACACCGACGGTAATATATACGTTCAAACTGGTAATATTTATGCAAAGCTAAAAGGAGACATGTCCGGAGCAGGAATTTACGGATCTATGAATTATTCAGCAACTGCAGGAGGTAGTCACTCTTTAAATAACGGATATCAGTACTTTCAGGCTACCTCTAGTTTTAGTATTTCCAGCTTTTCATCTGTTTCAACAGCTCTTTCTATACTTCCAATATTCGGCACAGCACCTACAGGTGAATTTATAATAATAAGGACAAAATAATGCTATTCATAGACGCAGACGGAAACTACCCCCGACACATGGGGGACTTACTTCAAGTAGATGCCGACTGGACTGAAGGTCAGGCGCTACCAGCTGGATGGGTATTTGTTAATGAGGTGGCTATTCCTACCTTTGATTTCGAAACCAAAAAGCTAGAAGAGCTTACTCCAACACTGGCCGAGGACGGGCTTTACTATCAGACTTGGAATGTAAGAGATTTTACGGCAGATGAGCTAGAAATCATAAACGCCCCAACTACTGCAAGAAATAAACTAAAAGACCTAGGTCTTACAGACCATGAAGTAGACGCTATATTTTTATCGTTTAGGTGAGTTTAATTCTAATACTATCCACCGTGTTTTTCTTCACATTCACGGGCTAGAGATGGAATTACGTGGAATTTTCCGCATTCTTTGCAAGAATATTCTGTACTATTAGCCAATATTAAACACCTCAATGTCATGTACTTCGTACACCAATTATCTCACGAATTAGGATATAGGTATAGTCCGGTATAGGCTAATAAGCCTGTAATTTAGCCCTCCAGTCTGTTTCTCCAACCGCAATTTCAGATACTTCTTTGAGGACCTTGGTATAGTCCTGAAGGTAGGCCCTGTTACCATCTCCGATAACAATCATTCCACGGTCAACTAGTTTTCTGTGGAATGCAATCTGAGTCATAGAACGCTCTCCACGACTCTCACTCCACATCCTGTAGGTCTGGAATAGGTCGTTTAGCGGTAGAGAGGCGCCCTCATTGGCGACTATCTCTTCTGCTAGGAAGGAGCCAATTCGATCTTCATTCTTTCTGTAGATCTCGGAGGCATCCTTAACAACGCGGCACCAGCCCAAAGGATCTCTTTCAGATGAAGATAGGTATTTAATTGCACCCTCTACAGCCCAAGAAAAGACAGCAGGTAGCCCGCCTTCCGGGTCAGACAGGTACTCTTTGAGGCTGGGGTCTGGCCTCTCGGGTATGTTCATGATTGGGATAGTTCTTATTCGTCTCCACATAGCTTCGTCTGTAATGATAGGACGGTGGTTTGTAGTGATCCACATTTTACCCTTGGATTCAAAAGTAAAAGGCTTTTCTCCAGGAGATCGAGCAGAAAGAGTAGCTGAACCGGTCATTTTCTTGACCTGATTCTCTTTCAGGCGGTCACCTTCCGGGAGCTCGTCAATCCAAATCATGCGGCGACCACGAAGTTCGGCCATGTGATACTCGTCAGTGGAGTTCTTTTTACCATCCGAGGCGACCAGTACATTGGAATCGAGCATCCAAGAGTAGCCGTTTTTGCCTAGCGCGTTAAATATTGTCTCAACAAAAGTGTTCTTACCGGAACCGGCAGGTCCGTAGACAAGGAAAAGTACGTCTTGGTTATTTAGCCCCGTCAGCGTGTATCCAATTGCCCTTTGCAGCCAGTCTTGATACTCTTTGTCTCCTCCAGTTACGAAGTCTAAAAACTGGTCCCAACGGACATTTGTAAGACCTGGAGTGTAAGAAACAGCAGCCCTACGAGTGATGTCCAAGTCTGGACGCCCGGTTAGGAGCTCGCCAGTCTTTAGATCCACTACACCATTCTTAACTCCAATTAGGTTAGGATCGCTATCCCACTGCTCCACAGGCTTTTTAATTCGGCCATCTGAGTTAGCGCTGCTAATCATGTTGCCGATCCTAGCAACAGACTTAGTTTGCTTTGCCCAACTAATTAACTCACTCTGACGACTGTCGTTACCAATATGTAGGCGCACCTCACCCGCAACTACCGCAGCTATCCGCTTAGCGAGTTCTTGTATTTCTAGACGTTCCACGTCTGGTTTCCAGTAATTACCGTCCCAGTAGAACCAGCCTAGCCCTTCTGTATATCGGACTACAGATTGATATGTATCGATAAGTCGCCGGCCGTTTCCGGTATCCGACGTGCTCCTGCGACCAGGGCTACCGCCATCTTCTACGCTAAGTGCGTCAGGGTCATTGGGAACATTCAAGTTGCCGTTACTGACAAGATCTCCAGCAGATAGCCCAGATTCAGCAAGCGCGGTTACCTGCATGCCTACGTAGTTATCTGGCATCTGAGAAGAAGTGTCCTCATCAGAACTGTCCTCATCCAAATAGTCGCTAGACGTGGTTATAATCCTAGGACTTAGAGGCTTAGGAGATTTTTTGGCCTCCTCTTGAGAGTTAGCTGCCCACTCCATTCCTTGGGTGTTCACCCAGTCGGTGACACCCTCCCACTTCTTGTCAATAATTGGATTATTTTTTACGTACTCAATAGCACGGCGAACGTGCATTAGCAAAGAGTTTTGACCTTCAAGCTCCATAGGAGGAGTAATCTTTTCAGCATTAAACCTGATCATCATGGTTTCAATGTTGTTAGAGTGAAAAGAGTCAGTGCCCATTTTGTTGGCTAGCGCGCAGGCAAGCTTGTAGACATCTACAGCTCTAGAACCTTCTGTAATGCCTTCTTCAAACATTTTCTCAATGTCTAGACGCCCTCCACCATAGTCGAGGTCTGCCAGACCTGACCAGTCACCTTGAGAGTATCTAGTGCTTACGGCCCCAGACCCTCGCCTTGAGTTCTTAGCACGAACTACCGCAAGGAGTTCTTCGGGAGCTTCGGTAATTTCGCGCTCCCAAGGAGCGTGGCCCGGCTTCCATTCGTAAGTCAACCCCGAGAAATGTCGAGAAGGAGCGATAAGGACGTATCCATTGTGCTTTACGTCAATTCCATTCAAGCCCTCGCTCTTAAAGTTCCCGATAAATTTTTCGTTAGGGTCACACTTATATATAAGGTGGCGACCACGAACAGGCTTACCCCTGTTTTCATAAAGACCTGTTATAGCCTCAACAGTTGGAGGCAGAGCCCCTTGAGCCCGTTCTTCTAGCTTGAGAAAGGACTCATCACCGCCAGATCGCGGGTCTACATCAATTACTAGGAATCCAGAATCCTTGCAAAATACACCAACGTTATAATCTGGATTTTCGCCCCACCATGTTGCAATTTGTTCGTGATCAGAGGTTGCTTCACTGTTCCAAGAGTTGATAGCGGGATGCTTTCCACGTTCCCTAGACTCTGCGTGCTCTCTTCCGCACGTGCATTTACCCTGCTTGTCTATACCGTGAACTGGTAGGACTTTCCACCCGTGGTCTGCGTACCAGTTGGCCGCACCGCCTAATCTGCCGTCAGCAGAAGACCAATCTCCCATTAAATCCTACCCTTACGTCATTACAAAAAATAATTACTGTTCGCGAAACTTGTTCATAGCATACACACTTTTACGACTGCGTGCCAAGTCAAAATGCCAAAATGGCTGAAAGACTTAAAGAACGCCCGAACTAACGACATTTCTTCCAAGTCAGAGATACCTTTTTAAGGTATTATTGAGTAAAGCAAATCTAATTGCAATCTCGGTAGGACTAAGTATAGCTCATGACTTTTGAATCAATTATTATGATATCAGCAATCATTGCAGCAGTAACCGCTATCTTAGCAGCAGCTGTTGCAACCTTTAGACTCTTTCGTAAATTTGATGACTTAATTGGCACTGATCGTACGGGTAGAACCCTGTCTGAGCGCTTAGAGCGCGTCGAGCACCAACTTTGGGAGAACGGCGGAACTTCTTTAGCTGATCGCGTCAATAATATTGAGATGCACGTACTTAAAGTGTCTACTGAAATAGAGATAATTAAAGACATTACGCTAGGTTTACGTAGTGCAAGTGTTAGCTCAGATACCAAGCCCCAAGTAAAAACTCGTAGAAAAGCTAGCTAAACATATAAACCTGTAGTAGCATAGGTCTCGACCCCTAACTTAGAGGAGAGACTATGGCTTTAGTAGATCGAATAACGAATGCTAAGACATCTTATAAAAAAACCTTCATGTGTAAGCTGATATCAGTTCTACAGGACCCAAAATTATCTGAAGCAGACGTAGACGCCGTTATCTCTGTTATCAACTCTAGTCCTATGGCAGAAGGGTATGTGCCGAACGTACGACTCGCATACGCTCTTCGAGAAGAAGGATATGATGTAAGTTCAAGCGCAGTTGATCGCCATAGGCGTAGAGACTGTGCTTGCTATAGAGTGATAACGGGAGCATAATGGATTTGTCAAAGAAACTAGAAGAGCTTCGTTCACCTGGTCGCAGTGGATCAGATTTGAAGAAGGTAGGGGTCCCAGAAGATTGGCGCTCCCGAATGGACATAGATTCGGTTAAAGGTGGCTTTGTAATCTCCGCCCCTCGCCCAGAAGGCGAAATAACAGACGCCACTACTGTCCTGGAAGACTTTGGACTAGACCCTCGAGAGTGGACAGTTTCGTCCATGCGGAGAGGCAAGTGGCAAAAATTTGATGGTGACTACCTAGAGTCGGTGCGAGTAAACCTTCTACCAACAGGTCAAGTTGCAGAAGACGGCTTCGACGTTGAGTCCTTGATGGATGAGATAAAAAAATGGCGCCCGTCTAAGGGCATCAAGAAGTCAACCGGAACAGGTGCCTTCATGGTGGCACCCAGCGACCAGCAGATTGGCAAGAAGACCGGTGACGAAGGTACACCACAATCTATAGGTCGGCTACTACAGCTCACCGATAGTGCGGTACACAGATTTGAAGCATATAAGAGAATGGGCCTTTCATTAGGAACTATTTGCCTTGCTCTACCTGGAGACCACGTTGAGGGAAATACAAGTCAGCATGGAAGGCTTCAGGGTCTTGCTGCATCGGATCTCGGGCTCACAGAGCAGACAAGAGTTGCCCGCAGATTGCTTTTGGCACAGATTAAAGCTTTTGCCCCTCTCACGGATCATATGATTGTGCCTGTTGTTAACGGTAACCACGATGAGGTAACTCGTCAAGTAGCTGCTGACCCAGCTGATGGGTGGAACGTAGAAATCGCTTCTGCAGTCCAAGACATCTGTGCAGAGAACCCAGAGCTTGCTCACATTGAGTTCAGGTATCCGTCTAGCGGTCATCAGACTCTAACCGTGAATGTTGCCGGCTCAATGCTGGGACTATTTCATGGGCACCAAGCAGGACAGAATAACATCATGAAGTTCCTTTCCGGTCACGCTGCAGGGCAGACAGCCCTGGGTATGGCCGATCTGTGGGTGTCTGGGCACTATCACAACTTCAGAAGTATGGACATCAGTGACAGACTATGGCTGCAGTGTCCTACAACAGACCCCGGAAGCGAATGGTTCCGTGATCGTAGCGGAATGGAGTCAAAGCCCGGATTGCTGACTGCCGTTATCGGTGGAGACTTCGAGCCACGAGAATTTATCAGCGTTTTGGCGGTCAAGGGTGAAGTCTAAAATCATGAAAGTAGCAGTTTATACAATTGCGCTCAATGAAGAGAGTTTTGTCAAAAGATGGCATGAAAGCGCAAAAGACGCCGATTACCTCTTAATTGCAGATACCGGAAGTACGGATAATACCGTAAAAGTAGCCAAAAAGCTTGGAATCAACGTAATAGACGTAAGAGTTCGTCCTTGGCGTTTCGAGGATGCACGTAATGCGTCTCTTGTAGCTATTCCTGATGATGTTGACTACTGTATTGCTTTAGACATGGATGAGGTACTTCTACCCGGATGGCGTGAGGAGCTCGAGAAGGCCCTACAGCAGGGCTGGACGCGCCCAAGGTATCAGTACACTTGGAACTGGAAGAATGACGCTGAGACAGCCCCAGGGCTCCAGTATGGCGGGGATAAGATACACTCTCGCCTAGGCTACCGCTGGTCCCACCCGGTACATGAAGTCTTGAAGACTTATGGCGAAACTAAGGAAGTTCAGGGTTGGGTAGGGCTAGAGATACACCACCACCCAGATAATACAAAGACACGGTCGCAGTATTTTCCACTGCTAGCCATGGCAGTGGCAGAGGGCCCGGATGATGATCGCAATGCTTTTTATTATGCCAGAGAGCTCTTTTTCTATAATCACAGAGAAAAGGCCATAGCAGAGTTTAAAAGGCACCTCAGTCTGCCTAAGGCCGTTTGGCCTCCAGAGCGTGCAGCATCCATGAGATACCTAGCTAAGCTAGAGCCTGAAAAAGCAGAAGAATGGCTGCTTTCGGCGATAAAGCAGTCCCCCGGTCGCAGGGAATCATTGACAGAATTAGCAACGCACTATTATAAAACCAGTAACTGGCCTAAATGTCATGAAATGGCGACAAAAGCTCTAGAAATAAAGGAAAAGCCTCTTGACTATCTTTGCGAAGATTTTGCTTGGGCAGCTCTTCCTTTTGACTTGGCAGCAATTTCAGCGCATCAGCTTAAAAAGACCGAGAAAGCGTTGGAATACGGTGAGCAGGCCTTAAAGCTTGACCCAGAGAATGAACGTCTAAAGACGAATGTTAGTTACTATCGCGCTTTTGCTGATTCTTAGCCTCTAATACGTGAAAAGCATCAACAGCATTGGCACTAGTACGACTTTGCCAGGTGAACTTGCATACTCCGCAGCCAACTACTCGCATAGTTGCCCATCGGCCTCCCTCAGGGCGATCTACAGTCGCAGTTTTTAAGTGCTCTGTCTTTGCCTTGCAATACGGGCATAACGGAAACCGCTTATGACGCATTTCTTGGCCCTCCCAGTTAACTGAAAGAGTTCTACGAATTTTCTTAGGGGTGAGGCCGCCCCAAATGCCCCAAATCTGCTTATTGTCTAGTGCCCATTGGGTGCAGTCTTTTCTTACGGGGCAAATTTCACAGAGTTTTTTAGCTTCCCATTGCTGAGCGGGCTTATTTGAAAAAAAGTTGTCTATTTTGTCTGTGTTCTCGGGCTTAGAGCATTCGGCATCTTCGTGCCAGTCCGGGCTATCAATCAACTGAAAGAACCTCCACGAATGTCGCTTCAACCACATTATCTAGCGTAGCTCCTAGGAGGGTTTCCCCGGCTGAGTTACAAATCTCTGGGTATATCTCCTGGTCCAGTGTTCCTATCCACAAATGTGATTTTATGGACGCATCTACCAGCTTAAAGCTATCTCCAAGAGAGTAGGATATACCGTCTCTCTGTATTGAGGACGCTAGTGCACGTTTTATGAGGTCTTCTTCAACATCAATGTGTTCCTGTGTAAAGTAGACAGTTGCTTCATCATTATCTGCGACATATCCGTCGCCGTCCCATATAGACCACAACGACTCGCCAATTCTTGAATCCTTCATAACAAGGAGTCTACACTGAGCAGAATTACAACGGTGTAATTTTACCGTAGATTACAGTTTTAGTGTATTAATGCCAAAAGGGGTTATTCACACCTTGTTTAAGATTTGCAAAAGCTATAACTTGAAATATCTGAGCCGCAGCAGCCCCTTCTATCTCGGGGACAGTCTCTGCCTTAGGATAAGAGACCTTAAGCTCCATGTTCACGCTATCACGAGCGGTGTCTACGTCAACTGCCAAAAATCCGGCGATTGCAGAGATTGCTTGTGCTTCCGCTTCTTGAAGTGTCTCTGCAAGTATCTTTAGATCAAAACTGGTGCGCATTATTCCGGCTTTCTGTAGCGCTTTTCAAGTTTGTATGGAGAATAGTGCACTCCGTTTAAAACTGGGCTCTTGCCATCAGTTGCATTAAATATTACGTCACCATATCTAACTGCAGCCACTGTGCCCACTCTCCCGTTGTGAATAGGGCCTAGCTTGTCTGTGAATGCATCAGTTTTTACCCGAACTACATCGGAAACATTTATCTTTCCAGGTTCCAAGCTGATCCAGATGTAGTCATCATCGGTCTCTTCTACTTTGAGGACGTGTCCTTTAGCAAGTAAGGGGAAGATTGCTAGTACCTCATCGGTCATAGCATCACTTAATTTCGGTACCTGCTCCCAGGCTTCTAATAGCTTAATAATAGCTTTCCCGGAGCCCACCTTAACCTTCGCGGCCTCCAGCTGCTCTTGTATCCAATCACGATTCATTTCTGGCATTATTTCCTCTCCTTCTCAGAGTCTAACAGTGTTTCTTTTAGATGTTTGATCGCAACGCTTTTTAACGGTGTTGCCCTAATGTAAGAGTCGCGCTGTTCTTTAGCTAAAGCCTGTCGTTCAGCGGATGTCATATCTTCAATCTGGTATGCAAGCACAGCCCAGGATGAGTGAAATTTATATGTATCCTGCCAGTAAGTGCTTACAGGAGTGCTGGTGTTCATGGCTTGGAACATCCTGTAATTCCACCAAGTACCCATTTTACGCTCCTGAGGGGGGATAATTAGTCCAATACTGTTGCGCACTATAGTCATTGCGTACTCGTCATTAGTTTTCCTACCCGACTTGGTGGAGTTCTGAGGGTATGTCAGCAATCTTCCTAGCGGCTGTAACCAAGTACTCTTTAAACTCTCCACTGCCCATGCATCAGAGCGTCCAATTCGTGCTGGTTCTGGGTCTATAAGCATGGCGTCTAGGCTTATGCCAACTAACTTATCTTCGGGTATGAACCCTAATATAGTTGCAACCTTAGCCTTATCAAGCCAAGGAAGTGATGGATACAAAGTCTTTGGCCAGACAGAGTTGGTCATATGCTCTACAGCTTTGTCTATGTACTTTCTGGAATCTTTTGCTATTGAGTAATCTACCCTCTTAGAGTAGAAGTTGCCAAACAACATGGATGCATCTCGTTTTACGGCTCCTACGCTGTTTTTGTACTGCCACATCTGGGCGCTGTCCATGACCAACTTCAGCTTAGGTGACTCAAACATGATGCCAAGAGCGTGCATTGCTCCGTAAATTTTATTCGCACTCAGCGAGGTTGGGGGGATGAACCCGAATATGACAACGTCAAATTTATCTAAATCTTTTTTAGTCCAGTCCAACTTGGGCACTGCCCATGTAACGTCAGCGAATTCAGCGACTGCATCAGCAAGTAGCGTAAAGAAAGTGCTGTTTTCTGGACGAATGCAATGAGATGTTGCCATCCCTGTAAATAGAACCTTCATATCTCTCCTGTAAGTGAAGCGAGGTACCCGAAGGTACCCCGCAACAACTAATTACTAGAACGGTTCAGTGCTTTCAACTGGTGCCGCTGGTGCAGGTGCAGGTGCAGGTGCAGGTGCAGCAGCTACAACTGGTGCTGCCGCAGCCGGAGCTGGTGCAGGTGCAGCAGCCGGAGCTGGTGCCGGTGCCGGAGTTGGTGCAGCAAATGGTGTACTACCATCTCCAACTGCAGCATTCGCCGTCTGCGCTGGGTAGTAGCGCTTTATCTCGTTGCTTAGGTTGTTGTTGTAGCTACGAGTTCCCAGGGTTGCTCGGAAGGACCGACTCATAAGAGCCTGCTCAACCTGAGCGTTAGTAGGATTGGCATCCCAGAAAGGTCGACCTAGGCCCATGGCGCTAGTCTTCATGAAGAACATATTCATGGCCTTAGGGTTGTCAGCGGTTACTACTAGCTGATCCCAGACGCGACGGCGAGCATGGACCCCGCCCTGAACTTCGGTTGTTACCTTAAACATAGGCTTACCGCTAGCGGTAACTACAGCCTGAGCCTCGATAATTTTTAGTTCGTAGTCACCATCTGGTAATGGCTCATAGTTAGTACTTGTTGCAACATCGCCTGCCTGTTGAACTAGGTCGGCCCAATTTACTGAGGACATTAATTACTCCTTAATCTGTCTTTTTATTTGTCATTTGTTTTTGTTGTATCGGTCTTCTTTTCACCGAAGACCATGTCCAGCATACGCTCTATTCCTAGATCGCCCTGCTGTACTATCTTACCTAGACGTCCCTGGACACGCTCTCCAGCTTCCCATTCAGGTGTCCGCTCAACATACATGCGTCTTACCTTATGTGGGGGCTGCATTGGATCAGGATTTGGCTCCGTCTCCACTGTGAGTGCTCCGAGGATGTCATAGAAATAGGGGGCCTGAATAGCTAGCTGACCCTGTAGGTACGGACGGAATACACCGTCTTGGCCCTTACGCGCCATAGCTGTCAGTACTACAGCCTCGAGGGGCTGAGTTGGATGCATCGTGAGGTCACGAAGGTCACGAAGTAGCGCTCCCATGTGGCGAAGTAGTTCGCCCCACTGTTGCATCTTCATTTGCTCTGTGCCAGCAATGTTGTCCATGCACTTAACCTGCAACTCCGAGATGGAGTCAATGATTAGGGACTTGAACTGGTGCTTACCGCTCTGAAGCCATTGAAATGTCTTCATGACCACATCGTACTCACGGACTTGGACCACCACTGTGTCCCAAGTTCCATCAGCCACTGGCGGCTCTTCAGTCATTGGATCCCAATACTTGATAGTTACAGGTAGGAATCTGTGCCCACCCTCAACATCAAGCATTAGGCGTGGGTATGGTGCCGTGACTGCAAAGCTGGACTTTCCAACCTTGGATTCGCCATAAACCATAATTGTTAAACTGCGATCGACGTCAGACATTACTCACATCCTTTCTTTCGTTTTCGTACTTTCTTGGCGAGTAGACTACTCGTTGCCTTTCTTATCCCCTATGCCATAGTAGCCATAAGGGTCGGAAACTTCAAATGAGTCAGTAAGTGCTGCCTCTGCTGCAGAGCCATCATCAAAGAGTGGACAGTTAGCAAAGAACTGACACTTCCATTTGCAGTCCTTAGTTGGTGTTGGATATGCATTTCTGTAGTGACTACCGCCATCATCTAGCGCTTGACGTACTTCCAGCATGTCGGTTAGCGTGCCTTCTAATTGATCTAGAAAAGCACGGAGCGTGAATCTGTTGTGGCGGACCTCAATCTGGTCATAGAACGGTGGCTTAGCATAAGCACCGCGCTTAACCTTACGAAGCATTGTGAAGATAGCTCCATCTGTTCTCTCGCCGCCTTCTTGCTCTTGAGCTTCATCTAGGAGCATGTAAGTCTTTACCTGCTCGTTCATGTGCGCCATAGAGCCGAAGTCAGCAAAAGAGCCACCTACAGTCTTGAAGTCACGGATCATTCTAGCACCATCGAGCTTTCGACGTACACGCATATCAATCTTTCCTTGCAGAATGACCTTACCGTCAAGCATTGGACGCTCGAGAATCTCTTCTGTAGAGATCATCTCAAGCTCCGCGTCGATGCCTTCTTCTTCTACCCACTCGAGGTAGCCTTCTAGCATTATGCGTCCCAGATCGGCTTCAGTTTCCAAGGACGAAGTGTCCTTGTACCCGTCACTCATCTTTTTTAGGTCGTCTCTAACTAGATCAGCGTGTGCCTCTAGAAGGCCCTGCCCCGTTGAGTAGTGACGATCTAGAGCCTCGTGTATACGTGACCCTAAAGCCAACGCTCCTGTGAAATTCTGTACCTTTGGTTTCAGACGACGATAATATGTCAGCCAC
>Ga0208768_1001195_pt1 | contig 14425 bp, 13 predicted proteins | sample AntAceMetag02UK1_FD_184760 | JGI IMG/M metagenome (GOLD analysis project Ga0208768, IMG submission 184760) | Saline lake microbial communities from Ace Lake, Antarctica - Antarctic Ace Lake Metagenome 02UK1 (SPAdes) (version 2) | ecosystem: Environmental > Aquatic > Non-marine Saline and...
TAGGCCCAGATGAAGGCGAGGTACTGGCCCTGCTTTTCGGTGAAGCGGGGCCGTGGCTGTTTCTGGTCGAACGATTGATTCATTTCCGATTCGTCCAAGTCCTTCCTGTCGAAGGAGGGCTTGCGGACCAATTCGTCGTCGTCGATCACGAGGAGGTGCGCCATGGCCCTCTGGACATCGATCGGTATGCCATCGTTTCTAGCAGTTGCATGCACTTCTGGCGAGGGCGCCTGTGGTGGCTGCGCGTCAATGGTCGTTCCGAGCCGGCCGCGGCGTGGATCTCGGGAGGATCATCCTAGGACGAGAAGTCCCGCCGACCGGAAGCTGGTGTGCCCGCCGCGCGCGACGATCAGGTGGTCGTGCAGGACCAGTCCCAGGGCCGCGGCCGCCTCGGCGAGCTGGCGGGTCATGGCGATGTCGGCCTGCGACGGCGTCGGGTCACCCGAAGGGTGGTTGTGGACCACGATCAGCGCCGAGGCACCGAGCGCCAGCGCCCGCTTGACGACCTCGCGCGGGTACAGCGGGGTGTGGTCGACGGTACCGCGACCCTGGCGCTCATCGCGGATCAGCCGGTTCTTGCGGTCCAGGTAGAGCACCCGAACTTCCTCGACCGGCTGATGGGCCATCGCCACCCGGCAATAGTCAAGCAGCTGACTCCAGCTCGACAGCAGCGGACGGTCGCGCAGCGTCCCGGCGAGCAGGCGGGACGCGGTCGCCTCCGCCGTCTTGAGCGCGGCGATCGACGCCTCGCCCATGCCGTCGACCTCGGCCAGGGCGTCAGGGGGTGCGCTCACCGCTTCGGCGAACGAGCCGAAGCGGGCGATCAGGCGCTTGGCCAGCGGCTTGGCGTCGCCGCGTGGCTTCGCCAGGAACAGCAGGAGTTCCAGCAGTTCGTAATCGGCCAGCGCCTCGGCACCGGCCGCCAGGAAACGCCGCCGCAGCCGCGTGCGATGCCCCGATTGGTGATCGCTGTCGTTGCCGTCCGTCATGCCCGACCGCCGCCATAGCCCGTCATGGGGCTATGGCAGCGGCTGGGGTGTTTTCCGTGGGTACCGGGAAGTTGCGTCAGGTCTGCGGTTTGCGGAACGGCTTGTGGCAGGCTCCGCAGGTGCCGCCGAGCGCCTTCATGGCCTCGCCGGTGGCGGCGGCGTCGCCGGATTTCGCGACCATTGCCAGCTTCTCGGCGGCGGCGGCGGAATCGGCGGCGGCGCTCTCGAACTTGGCCCAATCGGTCCAGATCGCGGGCAGGGCGTCGGTGTCGCCGGTGCCGGAGCCCTGCGGGAACAGGGCGGCAGCCTTCTTCATGGTGGCGGCGATGGTCTCCGCGGGAGCGACCGCATCGGTCGCCTTGTTGCCTTCGACGGCGGTGCGGACCGCCTTAAGGGCGGCGCCGGTGGCCTTCATGGCCTCCTTGCGTTCGGCGATCACGTCGGCTGCCAGGGCACCGCCGACGCCCGCCAGAATCGCCACGCCGAAAGCGGCCGCACGTACCAGATGTCGCATGTATCCTCCTGCCCGTTACGGGGTCGGACCGGTCATCCACCCCACCAGCTACGGAGCATGGAAGGCGTCGGCGACGGGTTCAATTGACAACTTCGTGCGCGGATCACTCCGGCACCCGGGCCGCCTCCAGCGCCGTCCTGCCGCGGATCATGTCGGAAGCCTTGTCGGCGATCATCATCACCGAGGCGTTGAGGTTGGCCGACAGCATGGTCGGCATCACCGAAGCGTCGATCACCCTCAGGCCGTGCACGCCGCGCACCCGAAGCTGGTCGTCGACGACCGCGGTGGCGTCGGTCTCCGGCCCCATCCGGCAGCTGCCCATCGGGTGGAAGGTGGTGGTGCCACGCTCGCGCGCCGCCGCCAGCAGTTCATCGTCGCTCTGGACCTGGGCGCCCGGGTACTCCTCGAAGTCGTAGAACGGCTCCAGCGGCTTGGTGGCCAGCAGCCGGCGGGCGAGCTTCATCGCCTTCAGCAGCACCTGGCGGTCCTCGTCCTCGGCCAGGTAGTTCGGCTGGATCACCGGGGCTTCGAACGGGTCGGCGTTGCGGGCCCGCACGTAACCCTTGCTCTCGGGGCGTTGCTGCCAGGAGGCGACGGTCATGCCGGGGCGGTCGTCGAGCATCGACTGCACCCCTTCCTTGTAGCTGGCCGGGGTGAAGGTGAACTGCACGTCGCTGTTCCGGGCGGCCTCGTCGGAGTGCCAGAAGCAGTACACCAGCGTCGGGCTGAGCGAGAGGATGCCCTTGCGGGTCGTCAGCCACTTCAGGACGTTGCCGACCAGCCGGAGGCCGCGCGCCTCCTCGTTGATGGTCTCGGAATTCTTGACCCGGGCGACGAAGCGAGGCGCGTAGTGGTCGCGCAGGTTCTCGCCGACCCCGGGCAGCTCATGGCGGACCGGAACACCGAGTTCCTTGAGCAGCCCGGCCGGCCCGATGCCGGAGAGTTGCAGCAGCTGCGGCGAATTGTAGGTGCCGCCGGCCAGGATGACCTCGCGGCGCGCCGTCACTTCGAGCGGAATGCCGTGCCGGCCGCCCTTGCTGTAGCGCACGCCGACGGCGCGCTTGCCCTCGAGCATGATCCCGGTGGCGTGGGCGTGGGTGACGACCGTCAGGTTCGGGCGCTTCATGGCCGGGCGCAGGAAGGCGCGGGCGGCGCTCATCCGCCGGCCGCCGGCGATCGTGCGCTGGGCGTAGGACACGCCCTCCTGGATCATGCCGTTGTAGTCCGGGTTGCGCGGAATCCCGATGGTCGTGCAGCCCTCGATGAAGGCGTCGCAGAGCGGGTGCCGCCAATCGATGTCGGTGACCTCCAGGGCGCCGTCCCGGCCGCGGAAGGTGTCGTCGCCGACGCCGATCCGCTTCTCGCAGCGCCGGAAATAGGGCAGCACATCGGCGTAGCCCCAGCCGCGGTTGCCACGCTGCGCCCAGCCGTCGAAATCGAGGCGCTGGCCGCGGTTGTAGATGTGGCCGTTGATCGAGCTCGAGCCGCCAAGCGTCTTGCCGCGCGGCGCCTTGATGCGGCGGCCGCCGGTCCACTCGCTCGGCTCCATGTCGTAGAGCCAGTTGACCGCCGGATCGACCATGGTCTTCATGAATCCGGCCGGCACATGGATGAAGGGATGCCAGTCCGAGCCTCCGGCCTCCAGGACGCAGACGGTGGTGGTGCCGTCCTCCGTCAGCCGGTTGGCAAGCACCGAGCCGGCCGAGCCGGCGCCGACGATGACGTAATCGAAGCTGTCCATGCGTCGAGTTCCCTCGCGAGCGAGCAGGATTGCGGCAGGCAGAATCCTTACCAGACGTCGGCGCGGGTCGGCAAAGATATTGAATTCAACCCGCCGCAACCGGGGTTGAGCGATGCCGGATGCGAGGACCGCGACATGGCGCGGCACAGCGTCACCGGCTGAGCCGAAACACAAAATGTCAGTCGGCGTCCTTCGGCCACACCCGTGTCGCGTGCGCGAGGTCGGGCCAGCCGATCGGCGAGGCGGCCTTGGCCGCCGCCGCCTCGCCGTCTGCACCAGGGTCCCAGAACGCGGCCACAATCCGTTTGCCGGTGGTGCCGTCGGAGGCCGGCGAGGCCAGCCAGGCCGCCGGCGGCCCCATCACGTCGGGGCGCAGCATGGTGGCGCGGTCCATGCCGCTGCCGTCGGCGATGAAAGCGGTGTCGGTCGGCCCGCCCGGCACCAGCACGTTCACCGTGACACCGCTGCCGTCGAGTTCGGTCGCCCAGACCGCCGACGCCGCCTCCAGCGACGCCTTGAGGGCGCCATAGGGGAAGGTTCGGAGCATGGTGAAGAAGCTGGTGGTGTTGTTGATCACCCGGCCCCAACCGCGTGCCCGCATGCCGGGGGTCACCAGCCGGGTCATCAGGAACGGTCCGCGCAGGTTGACGGCGATGAACCGGTCGAAGATCTCCGGAGTCACCTCCTGCAGGTCGGGCAGGTTGCGTTCGCCGTCGGGTCGCAGCGCGCTGAGCCCGATGCCGGCGTTGTTGAACAGGATGTCGACCGGACCGAGACGGTCCTCGACCGACCGAACCGCGGCGGCGCAGCCGGCCTCGGTGGAGACATCGGCCTCGACGGCGATGGCGGTGGCGCCAATCTCGTCGGCCACCCGCCGTGCTGCCGCCGGGTCTCGGTCGACCACCGCGACCCGCGCGCCACCCGCGGCGACCGCCGTGGACAGCGCCCGGCCGATGCCGCCACCGCCGCCTGTGATCAGGGCTACCCGGTCTCGATCTGGCATGCGCTGTGTCCTTCCTGCTTTGTCCTGTTGCGGTAGGCGGGCTTTCGAAGGGCAGGGTAGGACAGCGTCCCGGGCCGGTCGAGCGGGCGGTGAAGCGTCGATGAGCCTTTCGCCGCACCCGCCGCAACGCTGCCGCGACGCGGCGGAGCGCCTCGGGGTGACCGAATCGGTGATCAGCCATCAGGTCCGACGGCTGGAGGGTTTCTGCGGATCGCTGCCGGTCTGCGCGCCCGGTTACACAGCCATCGAAGTGGGCGAGGACCCGCTCGCCGGTCTAGGCGTCTGGACGTTGGCTGACGGGGTTCGCCGCAGGCCGGTGACGGCGCGCCTGTCTGGATCTCAGCCGACCACCCCGTCGATCAGGTTCAGCGACAGCAGCCGCTCGCTGGAGAGGCCGACAGCCGCCGGCCGAACGGTGATGCCGTCCAGCATCCGGCGTAGGCGGCTGAGAGCCCCGGCCCCCTCGGTCGCGTCGATCGCCTGGAATCGTACCGTCGAACCGGGCGGGAGCTGTGCGAACCGGAACATGTCGGCGCGCGCGATCACGGCGATCTTGGGATACCCACCGGTGGTCTGCCGGTCGGCTGACAGGACGATGGGCAGGCCGTTTCCCGGCACCTGGATGCTGCCCAGCGCGATGCCGTCCGAGACGATGTTGTAGCCGAGCGCGGTATGCTCCAGCGCCGGGCCCTCCAGCCTTACGCCCATCCGGTCGGACCTGGCGCCGATCCGGTAGGGGGTCGAGGTTAGGGTCTGCAGGCTGGCGTCCGGAAAGTGCGCGGCCTGCGGTCCCGGCACCACCCGGATCACCGTGTCGCCGCCGGATCCGCCGTGCGGCAGCGGCGACAGCAGTTCCATCTCCGGCGCGGTGGTTTCGCGGGTCGGAAGCAGGTCGCCCGGCTGCAGCGCCCGGCCTTCCAGCCCGCCGAGGCCCGACCGCGCGTGGAACGACGCGCTGCCGAACACCGCCGGCACGTCGATCCCGCCGTGCACCGCGAGGTAGGCGAAGGCGGCGCCGCGGCCCGGTCGGATGGCGATGACCGTGTTGGCGTCGAGCGTGTAGCCGCGGTTCGGGACCGCCGGCTCCCCGTCGATCCGCCAGATGACGTCGGGCCCCGCGGCGCTGACGGTCAGCGCCCGGGCCGTGACCGTGAACTCGGCGCCGAGCGAGCCGATCTCCAGGGCGGCGGCGGTGTCCGGATTGCCCGCCAGCCGGTTGGCGACCCGCAGCGCCACCGGGTCGACGGCGCCGGATTCCGATACCCCGAAGCGTTGCAGCCCCGGGCGCCCGAGGTCCTGGATCGAGACCCAGGGCCCCCCCTTGGCAAGCCGCAGGCCGGTCACGGCCGGGCCGAGTCGGGCCGCGGGACGATCTCGCCCCGGGCGAGACGCCCGGCCAGGCTGTGCCAATCGTCCCTGCCGATGGCGATGAACCGGATCGCGTCACCGGGCTGGAACAGGAACACCGGGTTCCGACCTGGCGCGAAGGACGCGTACGGCGTCCGCCCGAGCATGTGCCAGCCGCTCGGCCCGGCGACCGAGGCGATCGCCGACTGCGCCCCGCCGATGGATACGCTGCCGGCTGGCGTCGTCATGCGCGGCTCGATCCGGCGGGGCGTGTGCAGGGTGTCCGGCAGGCCGCCGAGGTAGGCGAAGCCGGGGGCGAAGCCGATCATGTAGACGCGGAAGGCCGCCGAGGCGTGCTGCGCGACGACCGCCTCCTCGGAAACCCCGTGACGGTGCGCCAGCGCGCCCAGATCCTCGCCGAACTCGCCGCCATAGCCGACCGGGACCAGCCAGGACCGGCCTTCGGCGGCGGCCGCGCCGTCGGGGAGCGCGTCCAGGCGTTCGCGAAGCGCCGCCTCAAGCTCGGCGTGGGCGATCGTCAGCGGATCGAAGTGGATCAGGAGCGAGCGATAGGTCGGCACCGTTTCGACGATCCCGTCGATCGCAGCCTCGCCGAGCGCCCTGTCGAGGGCCAGCACCCGCTCGTTCGCCTCGGGGTCGACGGTAACGCCGAACTGCACCGAGACGGCGCAGTCGCCGACGTGGAATAGTTCGGGGGCGGTCATCGGCCGTCGCCTGTGGGGTGTCCGGGTGCCATCGCGCGGCCAAGCGGCCGTTGGCGGGACGCATCGTCATCCACTATCGTGATCATTCCCAGCCGAAAACACCGTCGACCCGCTGGTGGGCGGTGTCTCCGACCGACCCGAATGGAGGATCTGCCGTGACCGACCGCGTCGATATCAACTCCGACCTTGGCGAGAGCTGGGGCGCCTACACCATGGGCGACGATGCGGCGATGCTGGAGATCGTCAGCACGGCGAATGTCGCCTGCGGGTTTCACGGCGGCGATCCGGACGTGATGGCGCGCACCGTCAGCCTGGCGAAGGCCAACGGCGTGGCGATCGGCGCGCACCCCGGGTTCCTCGACCTCTGGGGTTTCGGGCGCCGCCAGATCCGGGGCGATTCACCGTCGACCACCCGCAACATGCTGGTCTACCAGATCGCCGCCCTGACCGGCATGGCGCGGGCCGGCGGGCACGCGGTCACCCACGTCAAGACCCACGGCAGCCTCGGCAACATGGCGGCGGTCGAGCGCGACATGGCCGACACCGTCGTCGAGGCGGTAAAAGCGATCGACCCAGGGCTCATCCTGGTGGTGATGCCCGGCAACCAGCTCGACCTGGCGGCCAGGGCGGCGGGGCTGCGGATTGCCAACGAGGTATACGCCGACCGGACCTACGACGATCACGGCAACCTGACCCCGCGAAGCGAGCCGGGGGCGGTCCTCCACGACGCCGACGAGGCCAGGAACCGCGTCCTCACCATGCTCGACGAGCAGGCGATCCGCTCCACCAGCGGCAAGCGCATCCCGGTCCGGATCGACACCATCTGCGTGCACGGCGACAATCCGTCCGGGGTGGCCATGGCGCGCGATCTGCGCAAGGCCCTGGAGGCATCCGGCGTTCGGATCGCCCCGTTCAGCACCTTCGTGCCGTAACCGGGCGCACGCCGCGTCGCGCCCGGTTACGGGTCCAGGCCCCCGTTACGGGTCCAGGCCCCCGTTACGGGTCCAGGCCCCCGTTACGGGTCCAGGCCCCCGTTACGGGTCCAGGCCCCCGTTACGGGTCCAGGCCAAGGAAGAAACGGGCCATCTCGGCGGACGCGTTCGGTCCCCGCGGATCGGTGTAGGTGCCGCCGGGGTGGCCGCCCGACCAGGCGTGCTCGGCGCCCTCGACCATCCAGCACTCCAGCGCAGGCCTGCCGTCGTGGCGTTCCGCGACCAGGCGGGCGTACCCGCGCTGTCCGCCCGACGGGGCGTGCTCGGTGCGCCGGCTTTGCGCCGGCTCGCCGGCGTGACGGGCCACGATCCGGGCCGCGTTCGAGGGATGCACGGTCGTGTCCGCGCTGCCGTGGAACACGATGACACGGGGGGCGCCCGCCCGGGGGTGCCCGGCGGCCGTCGCCGCGCCGACGCCAGCCTGGCCACGCATGGCCGCGAAGGCCGAGGCGACGTCGGTTGCCGATCCGGGGGCGAGGCCGGAATGCACGCCGATCGCGGTGAAGAGCTCGGGATAGGTCTCGCCCAGGATCGCCGCCATGGCGCCGCCGGCCGATAGACCCGCCACGAACACCCGGTCGGGATCGATCGCGAACTCGTCCCGGATGCTCTCGGCCAGGCTCGCGAGGATTGCCGGCTCACCGGCGCCGCGCCCCTGGTCGCCGGGACGAAACCAGTTCCAGCAAGACATGGCGTTGTCGCTGCCGGTCTGTCCGGGGTAGGCGATCAGCAGCCGGTGCTCCTCGGCGACGGCGTTCATCCCGGTCCCGGCGGCGAAGTCCTCCGGATTCTGCGTGCAGCCGTGCAGCATCACGATCAGGCCCTGCAGCCCCTCGGCGCCAGTCGACGGTACGTACAGGCGGTAGCGCCGGGCGCCGGCCGGGTGCGAATGCTGAAGGTCGCGGAACTCCGCCGCTTCGGGCAGGGACACGTCGACCGTGCGATTCCGGCCTGATGGAGCGCCCATTGGGCGAAGCTTCCGGCGGCCTTCGGCCAGCGTCCGCACCACCTCATCCAGGGACCGTCGAGGCCGCGGTTGCACGTTGGGTCCGTCGGCCGGCGGCCGCGGTGCCGGATCGCCGCCCTGTTGCCGGAGGCCGCCCGCCGCCAGGGCGGCCTGGATGATGTCGGTGGCGCCGGCTGGATCCCCCGACCGCAGCGTGCCGGTCGCGCGCAGGATCTCGGCGACGAAGTCGTTGCTCATGGTGGGTGTCCTTTGTTGCCGCCGAAGCGGCTATTTGAGGCGGGGGGCCAGTGCGGCCTTGATCCGGGGAGAAGCCTGAAGAGCGCCCAGAACCGTCATCGAGCCGATGGTCGCCAGCGCGAGTTCTGGCGTCACGTCGGGGGCGATCCGCACCAGGCCGACCACCTTGACGTGCAGCGTTTCGCCGGCGGCCCGGACGGCCTCCAGGTCGGCAACGCCGAAGTCGCGCAGCCCGACCTCGAGCGTGTGCCGGTCGATCGACCGGGAGACCTGCTCGGAGTGGCTGGTCAACTGGTTGCGGATGGCGGTCCGGATGAAGTCGCTGCGGTTGGAGTAGAAACCCTCCTGAACCAGCAGGTCGACCCGTCCTAGATCGACGTAGCCGAGATTGATGGTGATCTTCTCGGTCTCGGGCGGGCGGTCGCGAAGCTGCCGAAGCTGATCGGGCATGATGAGATCTCCATCCACATGGATGGTATATGGATGTCATCCGGATGGTTTCAAGGCAGGTTATCTACCTCGTCGGCATCACCGATCTCGCCGTCGACCGCACGACCTGGAACCGCTGATCCGGTAAATCGTTCTTGGCGAGCGGCTTCCACAGACAATTCGCGGAGAAGACGTGGGACATCGAGAGCGCGCCTTCGATGTCGCCGTTGATCTCGGCTGGAGTCTCTGACCCCCGCCGCTGGCATGCCGAGATCCTTTTTGAGGAGACGGCCTCGGCCTCCTCCTGGTCCCCAAGGGAATGGCCCATGGTTTCCAGAGCCTCAGCCTGCGTTGCCGGGTGGTGTACCTGCACACCAGGGCTTTCTTGGCGGCCAGCCAGGGAGGGTGTTCATCCACTCGACCCGGGTATGGCGATCAGATAGCCGTGGAGCGCTGTCCGAGCGCGATGCGTAACTTCCTTTTCTGACCCCTGACAGCGGAGCCGGCTCATGGCGTGTCGTTTCTGTGGCCATATCCTGATGGTGCCGTTTCTCGACCTCGGCACCGCGCCGCCCTCCAACGCCTACCTGACGGTGGCGGCGCTGCGCGAGCCGGAGGCGTGGTATCCGCTGCGCTGCGTGGTCTGCACACATTGCTGGCTCGTCCAGACCGCCGATCCGATCGACCCGAAGCGGCTCTTCACTGACGACTACGGCTTCTTCAGTTCCGTGTCGTCGACCTGGACCGCCCATGCAGAGCGCTTCGTGGAACAATTCGTTGCCCGGTTCGGCCTGAACGCCAAAAGCCGGGTGCTGGAGATCGCCGCCAACGATGGCTGTCTGCTCGAGCGGGTTGCCGCCCGAGGCATTCACTGCCTCGGAGTCGAGCCAACGGCGGCGACGGCTGCGGCCGCCCGTGGGCGCGGGCTCGAGATCGTCGAGGCTTTCTTCGGCAACACTCTTGCCCGGAAACTTCTGTCGGAACACGGCCCCTTCGATCTCGTCATCGCCAACAATGTTTTGGCCCATGTTCCGGCGATTCTGGACTTTGCCGAGGGGATCGCAACCGTGCTGGCCCCGGCCGGCGTTGCCTCCATCGAGTTCCAGTGGGTCGTGAACATGGTGTCGTCCGGCCAGTTCGACACCGCCTATCATGAGCACTACTCGTACCTGTCGCTGACCGCCGTTGAGCGCATCCTCGCTGCGGCCGGGCTGCGCGCCTTCGACGTCGAGGAAGTCCCGACCCACGGCGGTAGCCTGCGGGTCTTGGTCGAGTTGACGGGAAATGGGCAGCGAGAGGTGACCGGCGGTCTCGCCGCCACGCGCGACCGCGAGCGGGCCCTCGGGGTTGCCTCCGCGGATTTCTACGCCGGCCTCCAGGCGCGCGCGGAGCGCTGCAAGAACGCGCTGCTGGCCACCTTGATCGACGCCCGCGCCAACGGCCGCAGCGTGGCCGCCTACGGAGCGGCGGCCAAGGGCAACACGCTGTTGAACTTCGCCGGCGTGCGCCCCGACCTGCTGCCCTACGTGGTCGACCGCAGCCCCGGCAAGGCGGGGCGGTTCCTCCCCGGCAGCCGGATCCCGGTGGTCGGCGAGCAGCGGCTCAAGGAGGATCGGCCGGAACTGATCCTGATTCTGCCTTGGAACCTGCGCGAGGAGATTGCCGCGCAACTGTCCTACGCCCGGGCCTGGGGCGCTCGGTTCGTGACCGCGATCCCGACACTCGAGATATTGTGAATGAATCCAGTCGAGCATGGCTTGCTAGCCCGCTGCATAGTCGTGGTTGGCTCAAGTCAGCGATGGAGGCGCCGCTTCGCTAGGCGGTTGCTTTCGACGTAGAGAACATCGACGCCGGGGCGACGCAGGAATTCGATCGCCTGATCCGGAGTCTCGACGATGGGTTCGCCGGGACCGTTGAGCGAGGTGTTGAGCACAACCGGGATGCCGGTGCGCCTGTCGAACGCCTCGATGATCTGACGGAACGGGCCGCTGCCGGGCCGCACCGTCTGCGCCCGCGCCGAGCCGTCCACATGGGTGACCGCCCCGAGTTTCTTGGACCGTACCCGGTAGTTGAACAGCATGTGCAGCGAATCGGCCGGACCGCCGTCGAAGTGCTCGCGCAGCCGCTCTTGCAGGCAGGCCGGCGCGAACGGCCGCCACCACTCGCGGGACTTGACGGTGTTGATCCGTTCCCAGTTGGCGTGCGGGCGCGGGTCGGCGAGCAGCGAGCGATGACCGAGCGCCCTGGGCCCGCTCTCCGCCCGGCCCTGGAACAGCGCCACCACCCGGTCGGCGGCGAGGTCCTCGGCGGCGCGTTCGGCGAGGTCGACGCCGCGCTCGACGTCGAATTCCTGGGCTGCGCCGTCGAGCGCCCGGCTGACCGCCGACGCCGACGCCGCGCGGCCGAGGGCGGCGACGCTTTCGCCCCGGTCACGGGTCACGATGCGCTCGTGCCCGAGCATATGATGATGGACATAGAGGGCGGCCCCTATCGACAGCCCGCCGTCGTCACAGGACGGCGGCACGAACACGGACGTGAACTCGGTCTCCTCCACGATCCGGCTGTTGGTCGGGCAGTTCAGCGCGGATCCCCCGCTGAGGCAGAGGTTGGGCCCCATCCGTCCGGCCTTCGCGAGCAACGTCCGCAGCCGTTCGAGGGCGTACAACGTCAGGTCCTCGAAGGTCTGCTGGGCGCTCGCCGCGAGGTCCTTGCCGAAGGCGCTGAACGCGCCCTCGTCCATTCGGTACCCGAGTTCCTCGGCACGCTGTTCGACGGATTTGAACCAGCCGTAGACACTGGACCATTCCGCGCCCCGGCTCTGGTTGATGTAAAGATCGGCCAGGGCGTCGACGTCGCCGACGAACCGCGGGTCGTGCAACGCCGGCCGACCGTACGCCGACAGCCCCATCAGTTTGCCGGGACCGGCGAAGCCGCCGAGCCCGATCCACCGCGCCGAACGACTGTAGAGCCGTCCCGCCGGTATCGGGGCGGTCCAGATCGGCCGCAACGAGGTGCCCTCGCCGTAGAACAGCATTCCGCCGTTGTAGGCTGTGTCGGTGCGCCGCGGGCTGCCGTTGTCGTGCGACAGCACCGCGGCGGTCTCGAAACCCGACTGATAGAACGCCGCCGCCGCGTGCGACAGGTGATGCATGACCCCGATCGCCGGCACGGTCCGGCCGTCGAGGGTGACGGCCATCGGCAGCACGTTGATCCTGGCTAGGCTCGGTTCGTTGAAAATCTGTCCGAGAACCGCGCCATCGAGATCGTCGATCAGCCGCATCCCCCGGTCGCTGGTCCAGGCATCGAGCGTGTCCGGCCATTCGCAGTTGTAGACGCGCAGGACGCCGGCATCGTCGACGAAGGAGGCGCGTGCCGAAATCGATGCCGCACGATCGAACACCGTGCGGCGGAAGCCGTCAGCCCCGACCCGCTCGGCGGTTTCCCATGTGTAGTCAAACCGCAGGCGGTCGGGTGTTTCGGAGCCGAAGTAGGTCGACTGCGTCGCGCACAGCGCGAACAGGTCGACATCGCGCGCCGACAGGCCGCAATAGGCGAGCGCGTCGTTAATCAGGTCCGCCGTCATCCAGTGCACGTGCCGGAGCCGGCAGTCGCGCTCCCGCTCCAGATGCAGAAGCACCCTGCCGTCAGCCAGGACCGCTACCGAGGCGTCGTGACCGCATTGAAGCCCGACAATGACCATTGATCAAAACTTCCCGGATCAATTAGTAAGCCTTAAACGAATTTTAAGTTAGTTGCAGCTTGCCTCGCTGGGAAGGTGGATCTGATTGCCAGCGGCTGATAGCGACGGAACTTGCGGCTGGTGACTGTTGGCTGGTCAAATGGGCAGTAGAATACTCGTGCCGGGGCCCCGGTCCGTAACGCACAACGGGCGCCGAAGGATTTTTCAAGAGCCATTCCAGCTCTCGCCCCGGACGTCAGGATGAGCGATCCCAGGACGCCGGGTGCGGGCGGGCCGCCGCGCGACGCCGGCGCGCTGTTTGCCGAAGAACGGGCCGCCGCCGCGTTCGCGACCCCGGATGCCTACCAGGCGCTGTTGGAGCGGCGGTTCGCGGCGCGCCCTGTCGTCCTGAACCTCGCGCTGCTGGAGACGGTGATCGCCGAACGCGACTGGACCGACGCCCTTCGGCCGTTCGCCGCTGCCGCCCTCGGCTATCCACCGACGCCGCCGTCGACGGTGCTCCTGCTGAACACGTTCCAGCGGGTGCCGACCGCCGCGGCCGAAGCCGTCCTTGGCGTTGAGCTCGGGTTGCGGCTCGGCAGCCTGCACCCGCAGAACGCCTATCGCGAGATCGGCTTCGACAAGTCGGTCGCCGTTCGCGAACTGCGGTCGCGCTCGCTGGTGCGCGGCCATCTGGTGGCGAGCGTACGTCTGCGGGCGTGCCTGGCGATGCTGTCGATCCGGCCGATCCTGATCGTTCGCAACATCTTCGACACCATCGCCAGTTACGTCGACGACCGCACCGAACCGCGGATGGTGGCGGGCTACACGCTGGCCACCCTCGATCCGGCGGCGCGCCGCCGGATCCTGACCTTGCGCATGGCGGCCCAGATGGTCGACTTCCACGCCTCCTGGTGGCTCGCGCAGCGCTACGGCGGTCCGGCCCTGCACCGCTGGGAGGAGGTGCGCCTGGACTGGCCGGGGTTCCTGGCCGATCGCCTGGTCGAGCATGGACTGACGCTGACCCGTGACGCGGTCGCCGCCAAGCTCGTCGCCCTGCCGGCGAACCTGCGCGCCGAGCCCGCCGGCGGGTCGATCCTGGCGGACGAGGACAGGCAACTGGTCCGGACGTTGTACGCGCAATACCCGGAGGTCGACTTCCGGCCGATCGACCCCGAGGCGCCGGCCCCGGGCTCCTGACGCTACGCGGTCCCGACCTCCCACGGGGCGCTGCGGTCGCGGGGAACGACCTGCGGCCCACGGGGGTTGTCGCTCGACACCGCCGGGAGGCTCCTGTGGCACCACGCCCATTCTGGAAGGGATACCTTAAGCTGTCGTTGGTCACCTGCCCGGTCGCGATGATGCCCGCGATCACGGCCAGCGAGAAGGTCAGCTTCCGGACCCTCAACCGCGCCACCGGCAACCGGGTGGAGAGCCGCTACGTCGACGCCGTCACCGAGGATCCGGTCGACGAGGACGACGAGGTCAAGGGCTACGAGCGCGGCGAGGGCGACTACGTGATCCTCGAGGACGAGGATTTCGACGCGGTCGGGCTCGACAGCACGCGGACCATCGACATCGACATGTTCGTGCCGCAGGAATCCATCGAGTGGATCTGGTACGACCGTCCCCACTACCTGACACCGGACGATCCGGTCGGCGAGGAGGCGTTCTCGGTTATCCGCGACGCCATGGCGGCGAGCGGCACCGTGGGCATTTCCCGCCTCGTGCTGTACCGCCGCGAGCGTGCCGTCATGCTGGTGCCGCGCGGCCGGGGCATCGTTCTGTGGACCCTCCGCTAC
>Ga0208768_1001200_pt1 | contig 14370 bp, 10 predicted proteins | sample AntAceMetag02UK1_FD_184760 | JGI IMG/M metagenome (GOLD analysis project Ga0208768, IMG submission 184760) | Saline lake microbial communities from Ace Lake, Antarctica - Antarctic Ace Lake Metagenome 02UK1 (SPAdes) (version 2) | ecosystem: Environmental > Aquatic > Non-marine Saline and...
GGGCTTGGCGTTCTCGGTGAATCGAGATGTGTCGCCGCTGCCGGCAAGCCTGAAAAACATTCGCTGGGAACTGCAGAGCGACCTCGGGTTGAATCTGCCCCCACATGGCGATCTTTCGGCGTGGTGCTCGAGAGGGGTGCTGTTACTCAACCGCCACCTCACCACGCTGAGCGGGACAACGGGCGCCCACCAGGACGTGGGATGGGGCGCTTTCACCAGTGCTGTGGTGCGCAGCATCGCCCAGTCTGGGCGCCCCTGTGTGGTCATCTTGTGGGGGCGCGAAGCGCAGAAACTTGCAGTCGACTGCGGGGACCTACCCGTCGTCGCTTCCGCTCACCCGAGTCCCCTGTCCGCCCGAAGAGGCTTTTTCGGCTCGCGGCCGTTTTCGAGGACGAATCACATTCTGGAAAAAGCAGGGCTCGCTCCCCTAGATTGGACTCTCAAAGAGGGGGACTGATGCTCGAGCACGAATACCAACCACGACGCAAACGTCCCCGCGCTGGTGCGCCACCCGCACCTCTTCCCGCCGAGTTCACCTACATACTCAGGGAGGCAACACTTCAGGACATGCCCGCCGTCTTGGCGCTGTATCGGCACTATGTCCGCAATTCTGTCGTGACTTTTGATGAAAAGGCTCCCACGCTGGCTGCCTACAAGTCCCGTTTTCTCCACCTCCAGAAACTAGGCTATCCCTTTCGCTTGGCGCTCTCCCCGACGGGCACCCTCCTAGGTTTTGCCTATGTTTTCCCCTTTCGAGAGAAATCTGCTTTTCGCAAAACTGTCGAGAGCTCTCTCTATTTGGGCCCAGCAGCGATCGGTCGCGGGCTCGGCCGAACACTGCTGGGTGACCTCATTGAACACTGCGAAAAAGCAGGGCTCAAGGAAATGATTGCGGTAATTGCTGACCAGGGAGCAGAGGCCTCCCTCGCATTACACACCCGGTTTGGCTTTAAGGAAACAGGCCGAATGGGGAAGGTGGGCTACAAATTTGACCGTTGGCTCGGCATCATCATGATGCAAAAATCTTTGAATTAAATTCCTTGTGTTACTCCCGGTTACCTCGCCGCGTGCGGGGCGGGGTAACTCCGACATATCCTTTCTTTCACGTTACCCATCCGGGAACGTCCCCCCTTTGCGAAAGACACGACCATGGCTGACGACTGGAAGTTTGAAACCCAACAGATCCACGCGGGCGCTGCCGCTGACCCCACAACCAATTCGCGGGCAACACCGATTTATCGCACCACCGCGTATGTGTTTGATAGCGCCGAGCACGCCGCCAATCTTTTCGCTCTTGCGGAGTTTGGCAACATCTACACCCGCATCATGAACCCCACACAAGATGTTGCCGAGAAGCGCATCGCCGCCCTCGAGGGCGGAACCGCAGCCCTCTTGCTCGCTTCGGGTCAGGCAGCGACGACCAACGCGATTTTGAATATCGCGCACTCCGGTGACCACATTGTGAGCTCGTCTTCCGTGTATGGCGGAACCTACAACCTGTTCAAATACACGTTGCCGAAGCTTGGGATTAATGTCACCTTCGTGAACGACCAGGACGACCTCGAAGCGTGGCAGGCGGCAGTTCAGCCCAACACCAAAGCTTTCTTTGGTGAAACCATTGCCAACCCTCGGATCAACATCCTTGACATCGAGGGTGTCTCTGGGGTTGCTCACTCGAACGGGCTCCCGCTGATTGTCGACAACACGGTTGCAAGCCCCTACCTGCTTCGCCCACTGGAGCACGGAGCGGATATCGTCGTCCACTCCGCTACCAAGTTCCTGGGCGGTCACGGCACCGTCATCGCTGGAGCCATTGTCGATGGCGGACGGTTCCCCTGGTCACAACACGTGGACAAGTTCCCAGGGCTCACAGAACCAGACCCCTCGTATCACGGCGCCAGCTACACCGGCGTTCTTGGTGACCCGATTGCTTACATCATCAAGGCCCGCGTTCAGTTGTTGCGCGATGTCGGCGCAGCGGTCTCTCCCGATAACGCGTTCGGTCTGATTCAGGGAATCGAGACGCTCAGCTTGCGGATGGAACGCCACTGTGAGAACGCTGTGACCGTCGCCCAGTGGCTTGAATCACACGACCAGGTTGCCAGTGTGAACTATGCCGCGCTGGATTCAAGCCCCTGGAAGGAAGCTGCCAACAGATACGCCCCGCACGGCGTCGGGGCGGTGCTGTCTTTCGAAATCAAAGGTGGCGTGGATGCGGGACGCGCATTTGTCGACAATGTGGAGCTCTTTAGCCACGTTGCCAACATCGGTGACGTCCGAAGCCTCGTCATCCACCCTGCCTCCACTACCCACTCTCAGCTCACCCCAGAACAGCAACTCACCAGTGGTGTGACTCCGGGACTCGTTCGCTTGTCCGTGGGCCTTGAGCACATCGATGACATCCTCGCTGATCTCGAAATCGGGTTCCGCGCAGCTAAGAAGGTCTCAGCCAAAGCGTAATTGTTTCGACTCACCCTCCCTGGTGTTCCGGCGGAATCGCCAGAACACCAGGGGTAGGGGAGAATAGGGCCACCATGGATTGGCAATCACCGGCAGAGTCAGTGCCTTCGGCCTTCATCTCCGAAGCTCAGCAGGCGACCCTCCGCGGGACACCCCCGGTCACTGGGGCCTGGCGAGACGGGGACCGCCCCGGTAATCGACTCTTCGCGGGTCTCGGGGCTTTTGACACTGAACACGGCGAGACTTTCCCTCACGTCCGTCTGGCCTATGAAACTTTTGGTGAACTCAACGAAGACGGCTCAAACGCCCTTCTGGTGTTCCACGCCCTCACCGGTGATTCTCACGTCACCGGTGCCTCTGGTCCCGGACACCCCACCGCGGGCTGGTGGTCCCCGCTCGTCGGTCCAGGCTTAGCCCTGGACACCACGCAATACTGCGTAATTGTGCCGAACGTCCTCGGTGGTTGCCAAGGATCCACCGGCCCCTCGAGCTACTCTCCTCTGGGACGGGAATGGGGCAGCTCGTTTCCCTATCTCACCATTCGGGATCAAGTCCGTGCCGCGAAGGCATTGGGCGACGAGCTGGGAATCTCTCTTTTTCACAGTGTTATTGGCGGCTCCATGGGGGGCATGCACGCGCTGGAATGGGCACTGCAATTCCCCGGCACTTATTCCCGATTGGCCCTGATCGCGACATGCGCCATCACCAGCGCCGACCAGCTCGGAGGAAATTCGCTCCAAACTGAGGCCATTCGGGTTGATTCCCTCTTTGCCGGCGGAGATTTTTATGACCAGGCGGAGGGCCCCTACCGGGGCCTTGCTCTCGCCAGGCGCATGGCGCTGATCAACTACCGCTCTCCCAGCGAGCTCAATGAGCGGTTCGAACGAACGTGGCAGAGCGCTAAATCACCACTGGGAGACAAAGGTCGATTCGCCGTGGAAAGTTACCTCGATTTTCACGGCAACAAATTCACAAGGCGTTTTGATGCTAATTCCTACATCGCCCTCGCCGAAGCAATGAACTCCCACGATGTCACCAGAGACCGAGGAGGCCTCAGTGAGGTGCTCGGAGCCATCTCCACGCCCACGTTGGTGTTGGGAATCGATAGCGATCGGTTGTTCCCCATAGAACAGCAGCACGAGTTGGCCCACCACATCCCTCACTCGCTCTCCGGGAACAAAGCCCAGGTGGTCGAATCCCCCTATGGCCACGATGGCTTCCTGATTGAGTCAGACGCTGTGGGAGCGGCGATCTCAGCCTTATTGGCTACGCCTGCTCGCTAAACACGACTGGCACCCCTGGGGCTCGTATCAAGGGTGCAGGAGCGTTCCATACCGGAAAGTTACGCCGCCACCTCGGCTGATCGAGGCGGGTTTGCGCCGGTCCGCGAGACCGTTATGCCCGCACACGTGAGAGCAAATCGAAGGACTTCTGCCAGGTCTTCCCGAGAAATCCCCCGGAGCGCATCGGCCGACCGTTTACCGAGAAGGGATCGCTGTGACAGCGCGGAAAGCAGGCCCGACATAAATGAATCCCCTGCCCCGATAGTGTCCGACACTGTGGTGACCTGGGCGGGCAGGGTGACGTGGTCCGACGCGCTCCACGCCTCCACCCCCTCTTCGCCGAGGGTGACCACCACAAGAGAAACGCCCCTCTTCCGCCACTGGGACACAACCTGCTCACGGGGTGTGTCGGGATAAAGCCAGGCAATATCTTCATCACTTGCCTTAACCACATCACTGAGCCCCACCAGTCGCTCCACCAGGGGCAACACATCCTCGGGTTTACCCATAATGATGGGGCGAGCATTGGGGTCATAACTCACGCTGGCGCCGGCTTCTTTTTCCCGCCGCAGAACTTCCTCCACCGACACTGCTCCTGGTTGCAAGGTGGCACCGATAGAGCCGGTGTGAACATGGGTCACCTCGCCAGAGGGGACCATGGCCGTGGTGAGGTCCCAATTCAGGTCGAAAACGTAATCCGCAGAACCATCGGCGGCAATCGTTGCCTGGGCACTCGACGTCCTTGCCGCCTGATTTCCCTCAGCAATCAGCGCCACACCGCTCTGACTCAGATGGTTCGCGATAGCGACTCCTCGGGAATCGGATCCATATCGCGTAGCCATGGTTACTTCGTGATCGAGCCGTGCCAAACCAATTGCCACATTCATCGGTGACCCGCCGGGCGTTTCCGTCACCGCCTCGCCGGTAATGACACAATCGGTGAGTGCCTCACCCAGAACCAAAAACTTTTCCATCGTTTACCCCTTCATTCGGCCTGGTTAGTGGCGGGTGGTCGCATCCCTCACTTCACCCACGAGCTCTTCAATAATGTCCTCCAAGAACAGCACCCCCGTGGTGTCGCCCACTGTGTTGGTGACCTTGGCGAGGTGTGTTCCTGTTGCTCGCAACGTGGCGAGAGCATCCTCTAAATCGACGGTGTCGGTGAGGGCGACCAGGCTCCTAATGCGACGCGGTGGAACGGGGTAATCCCCTTCGCCATCATCAGCGTCCAGTAGGTCCTTGATATGGACATAGCCGGTGGGGTCACCGGTCTCGTTGACCAAGACATAGCGGCTAAATCCGCGTTGCGTGACGGCCTGTTGCACATCCCTGGGGGTGGCATCCTCGGGAAGTGTGACCAGGTTTTCGAGAGAGATGGTGACGTCTGCCACCGTCTTCGTCGTGAAATCAAACGCCGCACTCAGCGCCCCGGAATGGTCAGAGAGCATTCCGGTCTTCGTTGATTCCGCCACGATCGTGGCGACCTCATCCAAGGTATAGGCGCTGGTGGCCTCAGCTTTCGGTTCCACCCTGGTCAAGCGCAGAATCCCGTTGGCAATCGCGTTCATCCCTCGGATGATGGGGGAGATGACTTTGGAGATGAATACCAGGGGTGGGGCCAAGAGAAGGACTGCTTTATCCGGCAGGGAAAACGAAATGTTCTTGGGAACCATTTCGCCAAGCACAACGTGAAGATAAGTGACCACCAGGAGCGCGATGGCAAACGATACTCCCGACACAGCACCTGCAGGAAGCCCCACGAAACCTAGCGGGCCCTCTAACAGGTGGTGGAGGGCAGGTTCAGATACCAACAAAATCATCAGCGAACACACCGTGATCCCTAGCTGGCAGGTCGCCAGCATCAAGGTCGCGTTTTCCATGGCGTAGAGGGAGGTCTTAGCACGCTTGCTGCCCCCATCTGCCAGCGGCTCAATCCGGGAACGCTTCGCAGCAATCACCGCAAATTCTGCCCCCACAAAGAAAGCGTTAGCCGCCAGCAACACCACTAACCACGCCAATCCAGCCCAGTCACTCACAGCAGTGTCACCTCCTGACTATTAACCTGTGGGGTAAAACGAACTCGATCGATACGCCGGTTATCCATGCGCTCCACGCGAAATTCTCCCAACGGAATCTCCACGGTGTCCCCCACCTCAGCCATGCGACCCAGGGATTCCAGAATGAACCCGGCAATGGTTTCGTAGTGGCCATTTTCTGGAACAGGAACCCCGGTGCGCTCTTCAAGTTCGTCGGGTCGCAAATCGGCAGGGAAGGTGAACCAGTCTCTGGCCCTGACCACATCCAGCGATGCTCGGTCGTGTTCGTCAGCGACTTCGCCAATGAGTTCCTCCACGAGGTCTTCGAGGGTGGCGATGCCAGAGGTTCCGCCATATTCATCCACCACGATTGCCACCTGGTATCCACGGCCCCGAAGCTCGGTGAGCAACACATCCAAGGTCATGGTTTCTGGAACCCGGATGACATCGGATTGTAGGGCGGAGGCGGGAACCTCCGAACGCTTATCAAAGGGAACAGCAATGGCTTGTTTTACATGAACAACGCCGCGAATGTCATCCAAGGATTCATCGATGACGGGGAACCGGGAGAGTCCCGTCTTCTTCGCCAAGGCAATGACATCTTCGGCGGTATCACTGCGGTGGAGGCTTTCCACCTTGGTTCGAGGCGTCATCACATCCACGGCATTATGGCTGGAGAACTCAATGGTTCGCGAGAGCAAGGTGGCGGTGTCATCTTCCAAGAGCCCTTGCAGCGCCGAGCGCTGCACGAGGCTGGAGAGCTCATCAGCTGTCCTGGCAGCAGAGAGCTCCTCTTTGGGTTCGATACCCATGGCCCGGAGTATCCTGTTGGCACTTCCGTTCAATACCGCGATGAAGGGTCTAAACGTCCACGTGAACGCGACCTGCAAGGGGACTAGCAGCCGCGCTGTCGCGCGGGGGACGGACAGTGCGTAGTTCTTGGGAACTAATTCCCCAAAAATCATCGAAATCAAGGTGGCCAGGAGAATTCCTAAAACCCCACCCACCGGCCGGAGAAAGTCTTCGGGAAGACCCAGCGCGCGAAGCGGCCCCTCCAGCATCGACGAAATTGCTGGCTCCATGGTGTAACCGGTCAAAATGGTGGTCAGAGTAATACCTAATTGAGCACTGGAGAGATGCGTCGAGGTTTGCTTGAGAGCGGAAATGGTAATCCGGTGCCCTTTTTCACCTTTTGCTCGCCTGGCTTCCAAATCTGAACGGTCAAGGTTGAGAAGCGCGAACTCGCTGCCCACGAAGACGCCGGTGCCGAGTGCGAGACACACACCGATCGTGAAAAGGAGGAGATCTGTGCTCAACGGGCACCCACCCTGCGGGTGCCCCAGGGTTTATGGCCGGGCTCAGAACTACCGGAGGAGGAGTCACTCATCACCACGAATACTAGCATCGGGGCGCACCTCGCCGCCCGGACTGAAAGGTTTCTCACAGCAAAGCCGATAGAGTTTTAGATACAGGCCGGCAACGTGAGAGTGAGCGACAAAAGCGTGTCAGAAAGCGACACCGTTAAGGATTCCGTCGAATTCGGGGCGAACGAATGGCTCGTGGATGAACTGTGGTCGTTGTATCAAAAGGACCCCGAGCTCGTTGAAAAGAGTTGGTGGCCGCTCTTCGAGTCACGTTCCTCCGGCCATGCTGGGGCTGCGACGGTTGCGCCCGCGGTGTCACCGGGTAGTGACCCCTCCCCCATGACGGCCCCCATTGCCAAAACCACCTCCGCTGGTCCCCAAGAACAACCCATTCCTGCCGAGGCCCCCACCTCCCCCAATCTCGTGATCTCTGAGACACCGATTGAGGATGCTTCGGAACCCAGCGATGAAGTTTCTCCGCTGAAGGGCATGGCAAAGGCTCTCGCTGCGAACATGGACCAAAGCCTTCAGGTCCCGACCGCTACCAGCGTTCGAACCGTGCCGGCCAAGTTGATGATCGATAACCGAATAGTCGTGAACAACCATTTGCGCCGCACGCGCGGCGGAAAAGTTTCCTTCACCCACCTCATCGCCTGGGCCATGATTAAGGCGCTGCGGGAGCTTCCCAGTCAGAATGTTTTCTACGAAGAGGTTGAGGGCAAACCCGTCGCCGTTCACCCCGCCAACATCAACCTGGGTATCGCTATTGACATGCCCAAACCCGATGGCACCCGCGGACTCGTGGTTCCAGGAATCAAGCGCACCCAAAACATGGGTTTTGCCGACTTCCTTCTCGCCTACGAAGATGTTGTCTCCAGGGCCCGGGAAGGCAAACTCGTTGCCGACGACTACGCCGGAAACACCATTTCACTGACTAACCCTGGTGGCATCGGAACGGTTCACTCCGTCCCCCGCCTGATGAAGGGTCAAGCCTGCATCATCGGTGCCGGTGCACTGGACTATCCGGCAGAATTCCAGGGCTCTTCCAAACGAACACTGGCTGATTTGGGGATTGGTAAAACCATCACCCTCACCTCTACCTACGACCACCGGGTGATTCAGGGCGCAGGCTCGGGGGAATATCTGGGCAAAGTCCATGGATACCTGATCGGCGAGGAAGGCTTTTACGAGGAAATCTTTGCCTCGCTTCGCATCCCGTATATGCCCATCCACTGGGCGGAAGATATTGCCATCAACCAGGCGGAGATGGTCAATAAGACCTCCCGGGTCCAAGAACTCATCAACTCTTTCCGTGTGCGCGGGCACTTGATGGCGGATATTGACCCACTGGAATACCGGCAACGCTCCCACCCGGATTTGGAAATCGAAAGCCACGGCCTCACCTTCTGGGACCTTGATAGGGAATTTGTCACCGGCGGGTTCGGAAACAGATCCACCATGTTGTTGCGCGAAATCCTGGGAGTTCTGAGAGACACCTATTGCCGCACCATCGGTATTGAATACATGCATATTCAAGACCCTGCTCAGCGGTCTTGGTTCCAGGAAAAGCTGGAAAAGCCCTACCAAAAGCCCGACCACGACGCTCAGCTGAGAATCTTGTCCAAGCTCAACCAGGCAGAAGCCTTTGAGACCTTTCTGCAGACCAAATATGTCGGCCAAAAACGCTTCAGCATGGAGGGCGCAGAATCCACCGTCAGCCTGGTCGACGAAATCCTCCAAGCTGCCACGGAGGCAGGCCTCGACGAAGTAGCAATGGCGATGGCTCACCGCGGTCGATTGAACGTGCTGGCCAATATTGCGGGTAAAACATATGGGCAAATCTTCCGAGAGTTCGAAGGGACCCACGACACCAAGAGTGTTCAAGGCTCGGGCGATGTGAAGTACCACTTGGGGACCGAGGGCACCTACACCGCTCCCAGCGGCGCGAGCATGCCGGTGTACCTGGCCGCTAACCCGTCTCACTTAGAAGCGGTCAACGGGGTCCTCGAAGGAATCGTTAGAGCCAAACAGGACCGCAAGGAAATTGGCCGGTTTGGTGTGTTGCCCCTCGTGATTCATGGCGATGCAGCCATGGCCGCCCAGGGTGTGGTGCTGGAAACACTCCAGATGTCCCAGCTGCGGGCTTACCGCACCGGGGGAACCGTCCACGTCGTGGTGAACAACCAGGTGGGCTTCACCACGCTCCCTCATGACGGTCGCACCTCGGTCTACTCGACCGATGTGGCAAAGACCATTCAAGCTCCGATTTTCCACGTCAACGGCGATGACCCCGAGGCGGTCTTGCGGATAGCAGAAATTGCTTTCGCCTACCGGCAAGCATTCAAAGCCGACGTCGTGATCGACATCGTGTGTTACCGCCGGCGTGGACACAACGAAGGCGATGACCCTTCGATGACTCAGCCCCTGATGTATAACTTGATCGAAGCCAAACGCAGCGTCCGTACCCTTTACACCGAAGCGCTGATGGGCCGCGGGGACCTGACAGAGGAAGAACTAGACGCAGCGCAAAAAGACTTCCAAGGCCGCCTCGAGGAAGCCTTCCAGGAAACCCATGCTGCGCAAACGGGTGCGATTACCGTCATCCCCAACGATGATGGCGCCATCGCCGGTGTGGAGCGCCCAGGCTCGCAGCGAGACAACGACGTTGCAGGAGAACCAGAGACCACCGGCATCGACTCTTCTGTGCTTGCTCTGATCGGCGATGCTCACGCCAACCAACCCCCCGGATTCACCACTCACCCGAAGCTCCAGCCGCTCTTGGATAAGCGTCGGGAAATGTCGCGAAGTGGCGATATCGACTGGAGCTTCGGTGAGCTTGCTGCATTAGGGTCTCTACTCCTTGAAGGGACACCCGTTCGATTGGTGGGACAGGATACGCGCCGGGGCACCTTCGTCCAGCGTCACGCTGTTCTCCACGACCGCATCAACGGCCAAGAATGGCTCCCGCTGATGAACATGTCAGAAACCCAAGCACGGCTGTGGATTTACGACTCCCTTCTGAGCGAGTATGCAGCGCTTGGATTTGAGTATGGCTACTCCGTGGAGCGACCTGACGCACTGGTCATGTGGGAAGCGCAGTTTGGTGACTTCGTGAACGGTGCGCAAACCGTGATCGATGAATTCATTTCTTCTGCCGAGCAAAAATGGGGCCAACGCTCGAGTGTTGTTCTTCTTCTCCCCCACGGTTTTGAAGGCCAAGGCCCCGACCATTCCTCTGCCCGGATCGAGCGGTTCCTTCAGCTCGCGGCGGAAGACAACATGATTATTTCGAGACCTTCCACTCCGGCGTCCTACTTCCACCTCCTGCGCCGCCAGGCCTATGCACGGCCTCGAAAACCCCTGATCGTATTTACCCCGAAAGCGATGTTGCGCCTTCGAGGGGCAACAAGTTCAGTCGATGACTTCACCACCGGCAGGTTCCAGCCCGTCCTCGATGACCCTGGTGTTGCGGATGCTTCCAGCATCGGCACCGTGTTGATGGTGGCCGGAAAGATTTACTACGACCTGCAGTCAGAAATTTCCAAGCGGGGAATCACCAACATCGCTGTGGTGCGACTCGAGCAGTATTACCCTTTCCCCTCAGTTGACCTCCAGCAGGTTGCCTCCCGGTATCCCGGCGCGAAATTCGTGTGGGTCCAAGACGAACCAGAGAACCAGGGCGCCTGGCCTTTCGTAATGGTGGAGGCAGCCTCAGCTGGTTTGCCCCCGATGACAGTGGTGTCGAGGCCTCGTTCTGCCTCCCCTGCCACCGGCTCCTCCAAACGCAGCCAAGGAGAAGCCCAGCTCATCCTCGATAGAGCTCTCGGTTCCTAGACTGCGCCCGGCCGGACCCCTCCAGGGAACCCTGCCGAGTACTCTAGGAAGGGATGAGTAAAACACTGGGAGATGGCACATGGCGGGCGGGTTACCGCTCCGCTCCCCTTCACCATCAGCTCTCGCTTCCCGGATCTAAATCACTGACCAATCGAGAGCTTGTGCTCTCCGCCCTCGCCACAGGCCCCTCTATCCTGCGCTCACCTCTTCACGCCAGAGACACCCATTTGATGGTGGAGGCGCTTCGGGCGTTAGGGGCCACCATTACCGAGGGCAACCCCGGTCCCTTCGGCCCTGACCTTCACATCACCCCCATTCCCGAAAATTGTTCTAACCCGCCAACCCTTGACTGCGGGTTGGCGGGCACGGTCATGCGCTTTGTGCCTCCACTGTCACTCGTGATTCCCGGGTCGCTGTCCTTCGATGGCGACGCGGGCGCCAGGCTTCGACCCATGGCCACCACACTCGACGCGTTGGGCCAGTTAGGCGTCGAAGTTGACGCCACCTTGGAAGGGTTCTTACCCTTCACGCTCACGAATACGGGGGCAATCCATGGGCGCGTGGTCTCGATCGATGCCTCGGCATCGAGCCAGTTTGTGTCCGGTCTATTGCTGGTGGGCGCGAGGCTACCCGGAGGGCTTCGCATTGAACACCAGGGTGACTCGCTTCCCTCTCTCCCCCACATTGACATGACACTTCACTGCCTTCGGGGCAGGGGGGTGGCGGCTGAGATGGTCAGCCCCGGCATCTGGGAAGTTGCTCCTGGAGCCATCGCCGGGGTGGAGGTAGCGATTGAACCCGACCTCTCTAACGCGGCACCCTTCCTGAGCGCTGCATTAATTACCGGGGGAAGTGTGAGCATTTCCGGTTGGCCAGAAAGCACCACCCAGGTGGGAAGTCTCGTCCCTGAGCTTCTCGAACACTGGGGAGCATCAATCACCCGCGCGCCCGGGGTCGTCACGGTTGAAGGAGGCGACGGACTCGCGGGGGGACGCGAGCTTCCCGGAGTAAATCTTGACCTCAGCCATGCGGGCGAACTTGCGCCCACCTTCGTGGCCTTGGCGGCATTGTCCCCCGCCAGTAGCCAGTTTCGCGGCATCGGGCATCTCCGCGGACACGAAACAGACCGCCTCAAGGCCCTGGTCTCCAACATCGAAGCCCTCGGTGGAAGCGCCAGCGAGACCAGTGATGGAATCGTGGTGGCTCCAGCAGAGCTTCACCCAGGTCTCTGGAAAGCATTCGATGACCACCGAATGGCCACCTCCGGTGCGCTCCTGGGTCTTGCTATTCAAGGTGTGGAAGTGGACGACATCGCCTGCACCTCCAAGACTTTGCCCGAGTTTCCTGCCCTGTGGGAAGAGCTCCTCAGCTCGCCAAAGCGATGAACGAGCCAGACGACGACAAGTACGAGGACTTCGTTCCTCGGGTTCGCCCTGATCGGCGGGGCAGCAGACCCCGCACCAAAGAGCGCCCCGCCCACGATGATGCGGAACCGGGCTTTGTCATCGGGGTCGATCGAGGCCGTTATCGCGTGGTTCTTGATGATGGTCCCCAGCAACGCGCAGCAGTCACTTGCACAAGGGCCAGAGAGCTTCGTCGCCAAGCGATTGTGATTGGTGACGTCGTGGATTGCGTGGGTGACACCACCGGCGAAGAGGGCAGCCTTGCGCGAATTGTCCGCATCCACCCCAGAAAAACGGTCCTTCGCCGCAGCGGCGATGACACCGACACGATGGAGCGCATCATCGTGGCAAATGCTGACCAGCTTTTAATGGTCGTGGCGGCGGCCTCCCCAGAGCCTCGATTGAGATTGATCGATCGCTATGTGGTGGCAGCCCTGGATGCTGGGCTGACTCCCCTGATGTGTGTGACAAAAACAGACTTGGCCTCGGGCACAGAGCTACTCGACTACGCAGGTGCTCTCGAGATTGGTGTGGTTCAGAGATCCCCCTCGAATCCGGCTGTGAAAGCGCTAAGCGCCCTGCTTAAGGGCCACACGACTGTGTTCGTTGGGCATTCGGGAGTGGGGAAATCAACCCTGGTGAACGACCTGGTCCCCAGCGGTAACCGTGCGGTGGGGCACGTCAACGAGGTCACCGGGCGTGGGCGCCACACCTCGTCTTCGAGCGTTGCCCTTCCCCTGGCAAGTGGCGGATGGATTATTGACACCCCAGGCGTTCGGTCTTTTGGACTGGGCCATGTTTCTCCCGCATCGCTGGTGTCAGGGTTCCCTGACCTCGAGTATTTGACTCTCACCTGCCCGAAGGCTTGTTCCCACGAGTCAGGCTCGAGCGAATGCGCACTGGAACAGGCACTGACCGGCAACACATTGGAACCAACGCTTCATTCACGCGCGCACTCCCTCCAGCGCCTCATGGGGACCTTGCATCAGGGCGCACATACCGACTGACAAAGCAGGCGATCTTTCACGGCTCTACTACCCTCGAGAGGGTGACAACTTTCACGATGAGCGACGATTTAGCGCTGGCCCGAGCGGCAGCAGCTAATGCTGACTTGATTTCCCTCAGTCGCTTTCGAGCCCAGGACCTGGTGGTCACCACCAAACCCGATCGCACCCCGGTTACGGATGCTGATGTGGCTGTGGAGGACATCATCACCTCGACAATCCTTGCTTCCCGCCCCCATGACGCCATCCTCGGTGAGGAACGGGGATCCAGCACGAAAAGCACGGGCCAGCAACCGGGTCGCCAATGGATTATCGACCCGATTGATGGCACGGCGAATTTTCTTCGAGGCGTTCCCATCTGGGCGACACTGATTGCGCTGGCCATCGATGGGAACCCTGTGGTGAGCGTGGTCAGTGCTCCCGCTCTGGGCCAGCAGTGGTGGGCGGCCACAGGTCACGGAGCCTGGACAAAAAAGACCGGCCACACCGAAGCAACGCCACTGGCCGTGAGCTCAGTGACGTTGCTCGAGGATGCCATCGTCAACTACAACTCTCTCCCCGGATGGATTGAGGATGGGCGAGAGAGCAACGTGAGGGCATGGGCGACTTCGGCTTGGCGTGCCCGAGCCATTGGTGATTTTTGGCCCTACATGATGGTTGCGGAAGGATCGATGGACGTGTGCGGGGAGGCTGACCTTCAGCCCTATGACATGGCTGCACTGGTCCCCATTATCCGTGAAGCAGGCGGTCGATTCAGTTCCCTGGATGGCGATGACGACATTTGGCACCACACCGCCCTTGCCACCAACGGCCTTCTGCATGACGATGCCCTCGAGCTCTCGCGAAGGAGTGCGCCCTGAACCGGCGAGCACGCCCCCTCATACTTGGGGGATTTTTCCTAGCGCTAGGGTTGCTCCTCAGCGGCTGTGTCCCAGCCGCGGTGAGCCAAGTGGACCAGGGTGGAGACTCTGCCGAGGGTGTCGCTG
>Ga0208768_1001208_pt1 | contig 14335 bp, 14 predicted proteins | sample AntAceMetag02UK1_FD_184760 | JGI IMG/M metagenome (GOLD analysis project Ga0208768, IMG submission 184760) | Saline lake microbial communities from Ace Lake, Antarctica - Antarctic Ace Lake Metagenome 02UK1 (SPAdes) (version 2) | ecosystem: Environmental > Aquatic > Non-marine Saline and...
ATAATAACCAATATCGAAAATTATGGGTTTTTGACCAACACTTATAACTTTAAATATCAACAGGTTGCATAAATTTGTATTGGTGCGAAACTTGAGTTAAATATAAAATTAATTCAATACATTTAGTGCTTAATCTTGTTAGAGATTTCTTGTTTTACGGGATTCGATACAGGTAAGCTTCCATGTCATGGACGCTGGCAAGAACAGATTTTAAACCAATTTATAAAGAAACGTTTTATCATGAGAAAAATTACAGGTATTAAAAAATCACTAACGGTTTGTGCTGCACTGGCCCTTTTAGGAACGTATTCCTGCAAGGAAACCAAAGAAACTAAAGAGGAAAAAATGGAAGAAACTGTCCAAGAAGTTAGTGCTGAGCCCTTTTTTGATCTATCGTTGGCACAGTGGTCCATACATAAAATGATATTTCAAGATGGCGTAGATCCCTATTCATTTGCAGAAAAGTCCAAGGAATGGGGCTTTACCGGTCTGGAATATGTGAGCCAATTGTACAATCCCGAGTTGTCCGATGCCAACTATTCGGAGGAGGCCATGGCGGCTTTTGTTGCCAAGAGCAATGCCGAAGCGAAAAAGTACGGTATGAAAAATGTCCTTATTATGATAGACGGGCAGGGCAATCTTGCTGCAAGTGATGAAAAGGAACGTAACGAAACCGTAGAAAAACACAAACGCTGGGTAGATGCGGCCGCCGCTATGGGTTGCCACGCGATAAGGGTAAACCTAAACGGAAGTTCGGAACCGGAAGAGTGGAAAAAGAACTCTGTAGACGGTCTTACCAAGTTAGGGTCATATGCCAAAACAAAGAACATAAATGTTTTGGTTGAGAACCATGGTGGACTCTCTTCTAACGGTGCCTTGCATGCCGAAGTCATGAAAATGACGAATATGGATAATGTAGGCAGCCTGCCCGATTTTGGAAATTTCTGTATCGAGCGATCTGAAAATGGCTGTGCAAACGAGTACGACAAGTATAAGGGTGTAGCGGAATTGATGCCCTATGCCAAGGCAGTAAGTGCCAAGAGCAATGAATTTGATGCGCAGGGCAATGATAGGGGCATAGACTACGTGAAAATGCTACAATTGGTAAAGGATGCCGGATACACAGGATACATTGGTGTGGAGTACGAGGGCAACGAACTTGGCGAAGAAGCCGGCATTAGAGCTACTCGTGATTTGTTGTTAAAGGCGAACAAAGAAATTAAATAACCACCAAGCCAATAGTGCTATGAAGCCTTTTTTTAATGAGCTATTTGATTACAACTTCTTTTGTAATAAGAAGATTATTGCGCACTGTATGGGTATGGAAAAACCTCTGGATAGAACGCAAGAGTTGTTTGGCCATATATTGAATGCCCACCATATCTGGAATTCAAGGATCGTGGGCAAGGTGCCGGAATACGGTGTTTGGCAAAAGCATCCCATGAAAGATTGGGGCGATATCCATTATGAGAACCAACGCACCTCTTTTGAAATCGTTTCCAATGCGGACAGCTTTGAAAAGCGCATAGATTATGAAAATTCCGAAGGGCGACTGTTTACCAATACCCTTCAGGATATGCTTTTTCATATTATCAACCATTCGACCAACCATAGAGGTCAGATAGCAACGGATTTCAGAAATAATGGTATAGAGGCCATTGTGCTGGATTACGTCTACTATAAAAGATAAAAACTACACCAATGAGTATTGGCATTCGGGTGCAACTTTGTGTAATGATGTTTTTGGAGTTCTTCATCTGGGGCGGCTGGTTCGTTACCCTTGGTACTTTTTTGGGGAACAACATCAACGCTTCCGGTGGCGAAATAGCCCAAGCTTTTTCCACACAATCTTGGGGGGCTATCGTGGCACCGTTTGTAATCGGTATTATCGCGGATCGCTATTTTAATGCCGAAAAAATATTGGGAATCCTGCATCTGGGCGGTGCCTTGCTGCTGTATCTGATGTATGGCACCGATAATTTTGACCTCTTTTATCCCTACGTGCTGGGGTACATGATTTTATACATGCCCACCTTGGCATTGGTCAACTCCGTTTCCTTTAATCAAATGAAAAATCCGGCAAAGGAATTTTCGCTGGTCCGGGTTTTTGGCACCTTGGGCTGGGTCGTTGCCGGCCTGCTGATCAGTTACGTGTTTAGTTGGGATTCCGAAGCGGGAATACGGGAAGGATTATTAAAAAACACCTTTTTAATGACGGCCATAGCATCTGCCATACTGGGAGTTTTTAGTTTTACCTTACCAAAGACACCACCAAAGGCGGCAAGTGACCAAAAACCAAGCCTAAAGGAACTCATGGGTCTGGATGCTCTGGAACTCTTTAAGGATAAAAACTTTTTAATCTTCTTTATTTCGTCTATTTTAATTTGTATCCCCTTGGCCTTTTATTACCAAAACGCCAATCCGTTTTTAGTGGAAATAGGAATGGAAAACCCCACCGGGAAAATGACCTTGGGTCAAATCTCCGAGATTCTTTTTATGCTCTTGCTCCCTTATTTTTTTACCAAATTCGGGTTTAAGAAAACCATTTTGTTGGCCATGTTGGCTTGGGTAGTGCGTTACGTATTATTCGCTTACGGCAATGTGGGGGAACTCGGTTTTATGTTACTTATCGGGATTGCCCTCCACGGTATTTGTTACGACTTTTTCTTTGTCTCCGGACAGATTTATACGGATAGCAAGGCCGGTGACAAATACAAAAGTTCCGCACAAGGTTTAATTACCTTGGCCACTTATGGTATTGGAATGTTGATAGGTTTTTGGATAGCCGGTAAGATATCCGATAGTTATCTTCTAAACGATGGTTCCCATATTTGGGAGTCTATTTGGTTATATCCGGCCGGCTTTGCCTTTCTTGTGATGGTTATTTTTGCGGTTTTGTTCAAACCAGAAAAAATCGATTATAAATCCTGATTTTTTATATACATCGAAAGTCTTTAAATTTAACGTTGCACACACTTGGACTCTTGTAGTCCATGTATGTTATATCATATTTTGAAAACAATTTATTCTAATTTAATTCGATTACAACATGCCAAAGAAAATCAGACTAGGTATTTTAGGAGGTGGAGGAGATTCCCTCATAGGAGTTTTGCACAGGGTAGCATCCCATATAAACGATAATTATCAAATAACCGGAGCGGTGTTTAATGCCGATTTCAAGGATAATATGGATTTTGCCAAGGAGATAGATGTTCCCTTGAATCGTATCTATAAAGATTTTGATACGTTTATAGTGGAAGAAATGAAACTTCCAAAGGACGAAAGAATTCAGGTCTGTTCCGTGCTTACACCCAATTTCCTGCATTTTCCTATGGCGAAAAAGTTACTGGACAACGGTTTTCACGTCATCTGCGAAAAGCCGATGACCACCACCTTGGAAGAAGCTAAAATTCTACAAAAAGCCCATGAGGAAGCAGGCACTGTTTTCGCATTAACCCACACCTATACAGGATATCCTATGGTGCGCCAAATGCGTGAAATGATAAAAGCGGGTGCCCTTGGTAAAATTCATAAGGTGGATGCCAGATATTATCAAGGTTGGATAAATACGATTATACACGATAAGGAAAAACGCAGATCCGTTTGGCGGTTAGATCCAAAAAAGGCAGGAATTAGTTCCTGTATGGGCGATATCGGCGTACATGCCTTTAATTTGGTGGAATATACTACAGGTTTACAAGTGAAGTCCCTACTGTGCGATTTTAATTACCTCTATGAGGACAACCAGATGGATGTAGACGGCACCGTGCTTATCCGTATGGGGGAGCATGTAAAGGGGGTTATTCGCGGCAGCCAAGTGGCTACCGGAGAGGAAAACGGACTTGCCATTGCCATTTATGGCGAAAAAGGAGCTTTTAGATGGGAACAGGAAAAGCCTAACTTTTTGTACAAAATGAGCGATACGGAACCCACACAAGTCTACAAGCCAGGCCATGCCTACAACTCGAAACTGTCCTTGGACGGCACAAAATTACCGCCCGGACACCCAGAAGGTATTTTTGATTCTATGGCGAATATCTACCTAGGAGTGGCGAGGGCCATACGTGGCGAGAAATACAATGATGGCGAATTCCCCACCATGACCGATGGTGTGCGTGGAATGGATTTCATAGAGGCAACCGTGAAGTCCCATAAAGATGGCAATACTTGGGTTGCGTTGGAGGAATAACGACTAGTCTCACCAGAAAAAGAGCCGAAAAACACTGTTTTTCGGCTCCAGAGCAAAATCATTTAAAAAAACATAGTGCCGGATTACCGCAAGGTTTTTCTGAAAAATCATATAATGGCAATATTCGGCACCTCCCTTCAGATAAAGGATGGTGGTTTTTGCTGGCCAAAAAGCGGAGGGTTTGACTGCGCACTGCTTTGCCGACCCATACGGTAAAACAAGGTGTATCTGAGCAAGTTTGTCGGTTAAACTCCCCTTTCTTCCGCAAGCGGAATTCATTCCCCTCTTTGTCTAAAGAGGGGAGCCTTTAATCTAGCAGTAAAATGATACAAGTCGATTTTCAATATATGGAAGCCTGTAGAAAGCAGACTTGAAATAAGGTTTTTAAGCTTTATGAAAACTAAATGCTTTTGCCCTCTTTTCAGCCCTTTTTCATTCTAGATATTTTAAAATTATGCTAACTAAAGTTGTCCTGTTTTCAGGCGGTGCGTATTTTTCTAACAGCATCCGGAGTCGGGAGCGCAGGTGTTTGATATTTCGGAAAGGTTTACTTTTAGTTTTTCGAGTGTTGTGCCTGGTTTTTCTGCGTAAACCGTAATGCTAAAAATACCTATGGCTTTTTGGTTAAAGGTTTTTACCTCCTCTTGGGAAAGGTATTTACCTAGGATATCATTTGGAATGACAATAGGCTTCTCTTTTTGGATTTTTATATGTTGAAAACCTTGCTCTTTTATGAATTGTAGGTAGTCCGTTTTCTGGATGGCTCCTGCAACGCAGCCTGCGTACATTTCGGCATCCTCTTTTAAAGCCTTAGGGAGATCACCGATTAGAACGATATCGGAAATACTAAAGTGCCCTCCCGGTTTTAACACCCTATAAATTTCTCCGATAACCTTTTGCTTGTTGGGAACAAGGTTTAATACACAATTGCTAACAATGACATCTGCCGTAGCATTGCTCACGGGCATGGCATCAATATCACCTTCCCTGAACTCTACATTGTTATAGCCCAGCTTTTCTGCATTTGCGCGGGCCTTTTCGATCATAATGGGCGTGAAATCTATACCAATGACCTTGCCCTCCATACCAGTTTCATGCCGTGCCACAAAGCAATCATTTCCGGCACCGGAGCCTAGATCAATAACGGTATCCCCTTTTTTAATGTGGGCAAATTGTGTAGGAAGTCCGCAGCCTAAGCCCAAATCGGCCTCTTCAATATAGCCTTTGGTCTCAGAGTAATCGTCCATCATAATGTTATACACCTTGTTGGAAGGGGTAGTAGCACCACAGCAAGAGGAAGCGTTTTCAGCTTTGCCCTGTTCCGCTATTTTGGCGTAACGTTCTTTAACTACTTGTTTTAGTTCTTGTTCGTTTTTCATGATAATTTGTTCAGTGCGATTATATGCAATGTGTTTTATAGGTTTAGCAACAGGTTTCTTCTTGCAAAGTATCTAGCTGTAGAAATGGTATCAGGATATTTTTCATGTTGTCCCAGTTTTCTGGGTGTATACAATAGCAAACACTTGTACCTTCAATATTTCCTTTAATTAATCCTAGCTGTTTCAGTTCCTTCAGGTGTTGGGAAATGGTAGGCTGGGCAAGTCCTATTTCATTCACGAGGTCGCCGCAAACGCAGGTGTTTATTTTAAACAAATGCTGTAAAATAGCCACCCGTGCCGGATGCCCAAAAGCTTTTGCGAATAGGGAAATTTCATTTTGTTGGTCGGTAAAAATTTCTGATTTGGTGAGTCCCATAGCTTCATTATTTGTTCATTGCAATATTACGATTAATAAATGTAGCAGCAAAATTATTTTTGGTATACTACTAATTTAAAGAATGTAGGAGTGTTTAAGGGCCTTCTAGCTTACTCTAGTGTGCACTCGTTACAAACGAGCGCGAGCGGGGATCAGTCAACAGATTATATAGAGCTGGTTTATCGGCGCGCCATATACTTCTTAGTTATTGGTGACTGGCTTTATTTCGCTAGTGCCTTTATAATTCTTTCTTCGTTTATAACTATATCTCTAAATAAAACGTGCGGAAAGTCTTGATACTTTGATAATTTAAAAGCCTCGAAAATTTTGGAAAGGGTAGAAGCCGTTAAAAGTGATAAATTCATTTCGGTATCCATTTCGCAATCATAGACAAAATCATCACTAAATTCTGGTGCAACGAGCAGAATTTTTACAATGCGTAAATTGTTTTTTAGAGCCAAGTTTTGATATGATTTGAGTTGCCTTGAAACTGTACTAAATTTATTATAACCCTTCTCTTTTATTGTTTTGCACTCTACAATAATTATTTCTTGATTCCCTAAATTTAAAAGAATATCTATTTTATCCTTTTGGGTATTTAGTTGATTTTTAAACTTTTCATCTACATTGAAACCTAAAGATTTGAAAATTATTTTAGTAAGTTCTTCAAATTTTAAGCCTAACTCACTTTCTTTTCCTGAAATGCCATTTTCTTTTAACAAGTTTAAATTGCGGTAGCCAACATTCTCATAGTTTTCAAGATATAAGTTTTCCACGTCCTTATAATGTTCGAGAACATTTAATATATCGTCTCCTCTCTGCTTTATTCCGTTGTCCTTTATGAATTGGGATAAATCCGGTTTTGTGATTAAATCCAATATATCTCTCGGCTTAATATTATAATCTAGTAGAAAGTCAGCGTTTAAAACATATTCTTCCTGTAGCTCAAACTGTTCTTTTAAATCTTTATTTAATTTTGGTAAAGAAACATTAAGTTCTGTAAGCATTTTGTCAAATCCGTCTATTGAAATTCCAACTTTCTCGTCCCTTTCTACATTTTCAAAATGATTAATTAAGCTTATTATTTTATCTTCTAAGGTATTTCCTTTTAAGTTAGAAATATTTAGTCCTTTCTCGCAAAGCTCGTTGAGTGTTTTTTTCTTTTCTGTTAAGGTTATTCCATGTTTGTAAATTTCATTTGATAGTAAATCCGAAAATGAAATTCCTTGCTTGATAATTTCTTCTATTTTTTGTGAAGCAGTTAATTTTCGGTCAATGTTGTGTTCTTTGGCGATTTGATTGATTATTGGTTCTCTCAATAATTTTAATGTCCTTCTATAAAATTTTTCGGCAACGTCTTTTTTTCTAACTTTTCTTAAAAGACCAACCATTTCATCAGCTACATAAAGTGTGTTTTCTTTTTTTGAAAAGAAAATTACGCCAAGGTTTTTTAAGTTATTAATGACATCTTGAATATCAATTTTTTTGACTGGTAAAATTGTGTAATTAATAAGTTTGACATCTTCTTGTGATAATCCAAGGTGTTTTGATAGAGTTAAAATTATTGATAATTCGTCCGATGTTATTTTGGCTTCACGATTATTTTCGATGTCGTTGTTATAAGCTGTAGAAAGACAAGATTTATAAATTCGATAATCTCTTTTTCTTGATTCGCTTAATTCAGATTTATCATTTTCTAACTCGCTGTTTAGGGCTTTGATTTTGACCTTTAAATTTTTGATTTCAGTTTCGTATAACCTCGAAAACCAATCTTGTTTCATAATGCAGTTTCCATCCCGAATTATGATGTCAATTAGAATGTCTAATTGAGAGTTTGCCTCTTGAAATTCGCAATGTAAATAATCCGTAAATTCGTTAGAAGTTAGACTGAAAATATTAGAAACATTTAGGTTGTCAACTGACTTAAGTCCTTTATCCGATGAGCTTAAAATTTTCTCGATTTCCTTTGAGTTTTTTGGGTTTTTAGAGATTATATGGTCAATAATTTTTATGAATGAGTTCTTCTCTAATGACCCGAGTTTGTCTAATATTTTTTCTAATTTCATATAGTTTTCTTTTTATGTTCGGATTTTTGTTCAGCTTGTTGCCAAGGTTTAGTATAAAAGAAGTATGGCTGGTGATAGGCAATAATTTTTCGGATTAACCACAAGCCAAATCTTTTGTATTTTGTCTTATTTTTCTAAAAGCCAAATCAAAAGATTTGGCGGTGTTCGCAGACACGCACAAGCCAATGAATTCATCACTTACCGCCTTATTTGCTATAGCCAATGTAGCCACTGGCTTTATTCCGATTTACAGGTAAATTTTATATTCAAATTCCTTATAAATTCAAAATCGTCAATCCACTTTACATCCATATTATCGCAAACGTGAGGGATTTTGATTTTGGTTTGTTTTTTAAAATAATCTTTTGTTTCCTTGGTTACCACAATTGTATTTTCTTTAATTGCGTGAGCAATTACCCAAGGGTCAGCTTTTGAGTGAATTCCATTACTTGAAACTAAATATTTATGACTTGGATTGGATGCATATATTTCTTTTAAACAGTTTGTTACCTCTCCATCAATTTTTTTAATCGGAATATTGCTGTTTTTTAGCCATTCAAATAGATTGTCTTCTCCTTTTTCAATTTCTTCATAAACTAATTCGGGAATAAAAATCACGCCTTTTTTACCTAAATCATTTAAAACTTCCCAATAAGATGGACAAATTTCTGGTGAGTAATATTTTTGCCAAGCCTGAATAAGAATATTAGCATCAATACAATAAACTATTTTTTCATCTTCAAACATTAGGCAAGCAGTTTTTCAAATTTTTGGAATTTATTAATCTGCGTGTTCAGAAGATTACTTGCAATTGATGGCGACAATGAACCGTTATTATAAGAATCCATAACGATTCTTGTAAATAGTTTACTGTTTTTATTTAAACGAAGAAGGTAAGCGTCAGGTCCACCTTTTGTTTCTCTTTGCTTTTCCTTTTTAATCTTTTCTCTTTCCAAAAATTTTACAAATTCATCTTGAGCATCTTGTTTTAAAATCTTGTGTTTAGATCGGGAAATTAAATTTAAGTTTAATGCTCGAACTAATAAGGCAAAAGGACTTATACCGAGCTCCTTTGCTTGTTTGAAAATCATATTGTTTGAATCAAATGTATCTGTGCCAAATTGGGTGATTAATTCTCTAGGCATTAGTGCATTTGCTGCTACTTGGTTGCAGAATAATTCTACTGGATGTAATTTTGATTTAGGTTTATCAGTAAAGTCAATATCAATTTCATTTGATATACCTGATTTGGCTATCCAAATATGTGCTAATTCGTGAACTAGTGTAAAAAGTTGTGGCGCATTCCAATTTTTTGAATTCACAAAAACAAAAGGTGCAAATTTGTCGGCAATAGCGAACCCTTGAATTAAATCTCTATCTAGAACTAAATGTGAATGTAAGTAGCTTGCACGTGATATAAATATTCCAGCAGTTTCTGCTTTGCCAATCCATTCGAAAATAGGTGTTTTCTGATAATTGCTTGGACTAATTTTTAAGGTGTCCAATATATCTTTAGCAACAATTTCTGGATTATCATTAATAGAACATTTACCTACAAAAGGAAGTTTTTCTTCGCCAATTTCTTCAAATAACTCACTAATCCAATTCTGTTTTTCTTGAACATCGCGAATTATAAACAATGAGGCAGTATCTAATTTTTTTGCATCATTCCTTCTATAATCTTGAAGTGGTTGAAAATCTTTTGGGATTTCTGGTAAAAAGAAAAGCGAAAATGGCCTTCTAAAATTTTTCGCCAAGATTTGTGCTTGCCGAATGGTTGGAAAGTCGTTTCCATCCTCCCAAGTCAGATACCTTTCAGGCGATACTGAAACTTTTTTGGCAGCATCTTCCACAGAGATGTTGGCGGACTCTCTTGACCACTTTAAAATCTCGTATGTTATAAATGCTTTATCAGCCATTACTTTTTTCTATAAAGGTAAAATTTTAATTCAGAACGTGATTTTTTTTCAGCTTGTGGCTAACAATTGTATACAGTAACAAGTTACTATATTTCTATTTTAAATTTCACTTACTATCCGTATAATAAACCCCTAGAGCTAGGCAGTTCCTACGGTAAGCCAGACATAAACAAACTATCTCAAAACCCTTTCTTAATATGAACGAACAGTGAAAAACCCTAAAAAACCCTTTCAAACTCCTCAAAAACAATAATCATACTTTCCCTAGGTAGGCGCTCAAAAGCTGCCAATTCCCTAGTGTAATAGTCCCAATGTACTTTTTTCCAATATGCCAGGGTTTTGTCGCCTTCGCCTTCTAAGGCGGCGTGCGCCGCAGTAATGCTAAAATAGGGAATGAGTCGAACTGCCGTGGTGCGTACGATGCATTGTGCCTCTTCTGCCCAATTGGTGACTACTACAAAGTCACCGATTTTAGGCAAGGGCTCATTTTTGTGCTGTAATCCCAAAAGGGAATGGGAAGTAGCTTTTTTCACACCTTTCATCACTAAGGCAGCCAGTTCGTTGGCGTCTTTTTCAGTATCTCCAAAAAAATCGGTTCTTGGTGCTTCGTGGAAGGCATGTTCCAGGTGTTTGTCCAAGTAATCTCCCCACATATTTCTGGCAGAGGCATTCTCCATATGGTATGTTATTTCAATTAAAACCTAAAACTATAGTGCAAATAAACCTATTATTAGGATAGGTCAAAGAAAAAAATCGGTATTCATCCCTTTACAAGGGGAATTTATCGCGAATGCACCGATCTATGCCAAAACCATCTTTTTTGTTGGCTTCAAAATCGATGTCGCTCAAGCGGTAACGTTACCTGCCCCAAGCAAGGGAGCAGCCATCGACTTGATACCCTCGCCCCCAATCAAACCGTTTCTTTTCTGCGTACGGATGGTCCAAATTGTTTACAAAAAATATTTGTAATCTGCTTTATGCACCCAATTAACCCTCGTTTGCACATGATATTGTTCTTTTTTCTTCAGTCGTTAGTTCCCCTTTATAGTCTTGGCCCCAAGCGTCATCGTTCATAGTAGCGTAATCTTCAATGTGTTTTACCATCCTGCATCTTTCCAAAACAAATGTTTTTAGTCCTTTTTCACATAGTTCTTTAGCCTCCTGGCCACCGCTGATACCCGTGCCAATAACAATGGCATCAAATTGCTCGTTTTGATTCATTTCAAATTTCTTGTGGTTTTCTTATGGTATTTCCTATATTTATGACCTAACATAGGAATAATGGATAAGGAATATTTTCATTCCTAAATATAGTGTTAAATTTTTAAAACCAATATAAACCTGATTACTTCAAAGTAACGTATTTAAGATGAAGACAATAAAAGGACCCGCCGTTTTTTTGGCACAATTCGTAGATAGCAAAGCTCCGTTCAATTCCTTGGACGGTATGTGTAAATGGGCATCTGATTTGGGCTATAAAGGCATTCAGATTCCTACATGGGAACATTTTTTAATAGATTTGGACAAGGCTGCCGAGAGTCAGACCTATTGTGACGAACTTAAGGGAAAAGTGAATTCCTACGGTTTGGAAATCACGGAACTGTCCACGCATTTACAAGGACAATTGGTAGCCGTAAACCCGGCCTATGATCTTATGTTCGATAATTTTGCGCCAGATAAGGTCAAGAACAACCCAAAAGCTAGAACGGAGTGGGCAGTAGAAACCGTAAAGAAAGCGGCCACGGCAAGTAGAAGGTTAGGTTTAAACGTACATGCCACATTTTCTGGAGCCCTGCTTTGGCATACCATGCACCCTTGGCCACAGCGCCCTGCGGGACTGGTAGAAATGGGTTTTGAGGAGCTTGCCAAAAGATGGTTGCCTATCTTAAACCATTTTGATGCCGAAGGCGTAGATGTCTGCTATGAGATACACCCAGGGGAAGATTTGCATGATGGCGATACTTTTGAGCGGTTTTTAGCCGCTACGGGCAACCATAAAAGGGTGAATATTTTATACGACCCAAGTCACTTTGTACTCCAACAATTGGATTACATAGCTTACATAGACCATTACCACGAATTCATAAAGTCCTTTCACGTAAAGGATTCCGAGTTTAATCCAACGGGCAAGAAAGGTGCTTTTGGAGGGTATAACGATTGGGGCGACAGGGCAGGCCGTTACCGCTCCTTGGGTGATGGTCAAATCGATTTCAAGACCATTTTCTCCAAGCTTACGCAATATGGTTGTGATGTTTGGGCCGTAATGGAATGGGAATGTTGTATTAAAAGTCCTGAACAGGGCGCGCGGGAAGGTGCTATTTTCATTCAGGACCACATTATAGAAGCCACAGAGAAAACTTTTGATGATTTTGCGGGTGCAGAAATCGATAAAAATGTATTGAAACGAATATTAGGACTTTAAAAAGTAACACCATGAAAAGAATCCCCATTTTAGCCATAGTAGCGGTACTTGTATTTGGTTGTAAGGAAAAGCAAAAGGATACAGCAGCGCCGGAAGCAGCAGAGGTCGCAGAAGCGATAACAGAAACAGCCTCCGAAAACGAATGGACAGCCTTGTCCTTAGATCATTGGCAAGCTTTTAAAGGGGGGGAGTTGCCCAAGTTTTGGAAAGCAGAGGGCGATGTCATTGTTTTTTATCCGCCTACTTCAGAAGAGCGGAAAACCCCCAATGACGATAAAGCCTCTTTTAATATTGTCACCAAAAAGGACTATACCAGTTTTGAGCTTTCACTGGAATGGAAAATTGCCGAAGCAGGGAATAGCGGTATTATGTGGGGCGTAAGCGAAGACAGCAAATACAGTCAGCCCTATCAAACAGGATTGGAGATTCAACTATTGGATAACGATAAACACCCAGACGGGAAAAACGGACTAAACCGTCAAGCCGGGGCACTATATGATTTAGTGGATCCACTAAGAGATGTTACGAAACCTGTTGGGGAGTGGAATATGGCGGTTATTACCATCAATCAAGAAACCAACGAAGGGACATCTGTCTTGAACGGAGTTGAGGTAGCAAAATTCCCGGTTAACGCAGAAGCGCTGCAAACCCTATTAAAAGGATCTAAATTTGACGGTTGGGACGGTTTTGGAACCTTTAAGACAGGTAAAATAGCCCTACAGGACCATGGAGATAAAGTGTCTTTCCGTAATATTAAAATAAAAGAATTATAGTATGAAAAAACTCTTATTTGCCGCTTTGGCATTGAGCATCGGTTCGTGTAACGAAGCAGTTAAACCAGAAGCAACTGTAGATAAAGTAGCTGTTGGCCCTATTGTTATTGTACATGAAGAGTATGCAGGGGTAGAACCTACAACCCCAGAGGAAACCGAGTTTTACGAGCCTGAGGTGCCTGTGGTAAAACCTGGTGTGAACGGTTCCGCACCCAGTGATGCCATTGTATTGTTCGATGGTTCCTCTTTGGAGGGTTGGATGCAATCACAGGACAGCACCGCCGCTAAATGGAACTTGAACACGGACGGAAGCATGACGGTAAAAGACAAAACCGGAAACATTGAGACCAAGCAACAGTTTGGCGATGTACAGTTACATATAGAATGGAGCTCTCCGGCAGCGGTACAGGGAGCTAGCCAAAGCAGGGCCAACAGTGGTGTTTTTTTAAATGGAATGTACGAAGTACAGGTGTTGGATAATAACGACAATCCTACTTATGTAAACGGACAAGTAGGTTCTATCTACAAACAGCATACACCTATGGCCATGGCTTCTGTCCCTTCCGGGGAGTGGAACACGTACGACATTATTTACCGTTCGCCCGAGTTCAATGCAGCTGGGGAGAAAATAAAGTCGGGCACCATGACCGTATTGCAGAACGGGGTTTTAATACAGGACCATGCCGAACTTAAGGGAAATACTCCGTACATAGGCTGGCCCAAAAACCCGGCACATGTTAAGGGGCCGATAATGTTACAAGACCATCAGGATGACAGTAGGGTAAGCTTTAGGAACATTTGGGTGAGGGAGTTGTAGTCGTGGATGATGTTGGTCAGTTCTTTTCGGCTACTTCCAACGGAATTTTAATAACAGCTATCGGGTGGGTTTACATGAAATATCCACCCAAAAAAGTCAACCGATTATACGGCTATCGCACCAGAAGAAGTATGGCTAACCAAGAAATTTGGGATTATGCCAATATATTAGGAGCTAAAATGATATTATACTTGGGACTGATTCTTCTGGTCTTAGGAACTATTTTGTATTTTTTGTATCCCGTTGACCATATTATTATGATAACCACTTTTACTCTGCTTATAGGATTGGGCATAGGTAGGGTTTACTGAAAAAGTATAATCAAGCAACTTTAAATTTCATTTTTTTTAGATAAAACTGACTGGCAAAAAAGCCAAAATTCATTTTTGACCTA
>Ga0208768_1001229_pt1 | contig 14169 bp, 16 predicted proteins | sample AntAceMetag02UK1_FD_184760 | JGI IMG/M metagenome (GOLD analysis project Ga0208768, IMG submission 184760) | Saline lake microbial communities from Ace Lake, Antarctica - Antarctic Ace Lake Metagenome 02UK1 (SPAdes) (version 2) | ecosystem: Environmental > Aquatic > Non-marine Saline and...
ATCGACCGCCCGCGTCGAGATGCCCTTGATGTAGGCTTCCTGGATGACGGCTGTCAGCGCCTTCTCGGCGGTCCTGCGCGGCTCCAGGAACGACGGAAAGTAGGTTCCCTTGCGCAGCTTCGGGATAACGAGATCGATCCGGCCGGCCCGGTTCGGCGGGAAATCGCCATGCGATTTCTAACCCGCCTCACCCCAGGCCCGTTCGCGCTACCCGTTCCTGTAAGTCTTGCGATCCGCGGAGCGGGCACCGGGAGCCGCGCCCGTGCGCGCCTCCACTTCCATCTCCATCATGCGCCCGGCCGCAAAGGCCAGCATATCGCGCACCAGATCACTGTCTGCGCTCTGGTCAATCAGTTCGAATAAAGCCAATCTGTCTTCGGTCATCGTGTGAGGTCCTTCTGGTTGGTGTTCACAACCACAACCCGGGCGAATTCGCGCACGATGACCTTCCTCAGGTCGAATTTACACCACGTCCCGGGACGCTACCTGTTCCTTGGGTCGCCGCAAGGAATTCAAAGGGTTTCGACGGCAGCGCGCAGTTGCGGGTATCGCGGCTTTCCCGCCATGGGCGCAACCAACGAACAAACCGGGATCTACGCAACAGAATGGATAAAATCTTACCCGCCTGATCGGCGTCGTAAGTATGTCGGAAACAAAAATCGGAATATATTCCTATTCCCACTCGATGATGAAAGATCCTAATATTCGTTTATTTTTCAATACACTAAAAATTTTTTGGATAACTGTACCGTCATCAAAACCGGCAAGATCGCTCCAAAGGCAAAGTGAATGATGAGCACATGCGGCCTCAGCGAGCTTGACAAGATTCCGGTGAACCTGTCGAGCAAAAGCACCATGTAGCGACAAGTCCAGAACAAGTCGTAGAGCGCCCACGTCGCAATCATTGCCGGGTCAGCGACGTGCGCCCAAGATCGAATGGAAAGCTGAACGCCTCTTCCCAGAGCCCGGTCGTTACATACTGACGATCGACAAGATGCTGATGCTCGTCGGTCTTGAACTCTGCCAGGAGCCCAAGCCAGCAGAGGGGATTAAGAACCTGACTCCAGATCATGCCGGCGATCCTGTCGTAGAGTTCGGCGGGATCCGGCGGGCCATAGAGTATTTCCCGCAAGGCGCCGCAGGTCACACCCTGGGCGGCCTCGACATTCAACACACCAAGGAAAACGCTCCAGCTCCCGAGCAGCGGCTCCGGAATTCTGGAGGAAGCCGCGTGGTCGATTTGAAACAGGTAGAAAGGCGCGATGAGATTGAAGAGGTCGCCCGGCTTGCCGGCGACCGCCCTGCCCGCGTTCGTCAGCCGGCACGTAAGTTTGTGATGCCGGATCAGTTTCAACTTCAGAAGGACGACGTGCAGCGCTTCAAGCGGCGGAAAGTCATATTCGTTCAGCACCTTGTTCGCGGAGAAGAGCTTGTCTTCTCCCCAACCAGGCCAGGAGAAGTCCCGAGCGGCCCTATGCACAAACTTGCGCTGGAAGGCCTTGGTCTGGGTCAACCCGATTGTTTCATGCTCAAAGAGGTATGCGAGCAGCTTCTGCGCCGCGCCGATCATTGGCGCGCCTTCGAGCGCAGGCTCGTCATTGCGCACGGGTTGAAGCTGAAACATATTTGGAAGACTCGGTAAGCTGTCGATTTCCTGAGGGGTTGATATACTCAAGAAATGAGAGACTTCCCACTGCACGGCTACAAGTTCGAGCCCTGATTGTCGCGGCGAACCTATTTTAGAAACAGTTTTGCCCCTTAGGCAGAATTGGAGGCATACCTTTCCGGCAGGCTTCAAAGGGGGTTTTCGCTGCCTTCATATCCTCAAGGCCCGCCTCCCAACACTCGACGATTGCCTTGCTGCATGTTACATATCATCGGACAATAATCCGTTCCGTCCGAGGGTTTGAAACATATGTCGTCACCGCCAGCCACCCAGCAGGCCCGGCTCCTCGCCTATCTTCGCAAGCATGACATTGCCCGCGCCTTCGAGCTTCGGCAGATCGGCGTCAGCGCTACGGCGATCTCCCGCGCGGTCGCGGACGGCGGCGTCGTGCGGATCGGTCGGGGGCTGTATCGGGCAGCCGATGCCGAAACGGACCTGAACACAAATCTGGCGGAAGTCGCCAAGCGCGCGCCCAAGTCCGTCATCTGCCTTGTGTCAGCGCTTGCCTTTCATGGCCTGACCGATCAGCTGCCACGCAAGGTCTGGTTCGCGATCGGTGCAAAGGACTGGGAGCCCTTGATCACCTATCCGCCAGTACGTGTCGTCAGATTTCGTGAGCCCTACTTTTCGAAGGGCGTCGAGACGCATCGGATCGGCGGAACGCAGGTCCACATCTATTCCGTGGAGAAATCCATCGCGGACGCGTTTCGAAATCCGAAACTGGTCGACCGGTCGGTTGCCATCGAAGCGCTGAGATCCGCGCTCGACCAGCGCAAGGCCAGGCCAGCAGACCTCATGCAGGCGGCAGCGGATTATGGCGCGGGCAAAATCATCCGCCCCTATCTGGAGGCGCTGACCTCTAATGGCTAAACCACCCGCCAACATCGCCGCGTCCATCCGCCAGCGTCTTCTCAACCTTGCCCGGGAGAATGGGCGTGATTTCCAGACCATTCTCGTTGCCTTCGGTCTGGAGCGACTGATCTACCGCCTGTCGAAATCGGCGCACCGGGACAAGTTCGTTCTAAAGGGCGGCATGCTCGTCACGCTCTGGACCATCGATCCCGGTCGGTTCACACGCGATGTCGACTTCCTGGCTTTCGGAGAAGCAGACAACGAAACGCTCTCCTCGATATTTGCGGAAATCCTGTCGCTTGATGCCGAAGATGGTCTGGTGTTTGGGATCGACGAAATCACGGCAACCGACATTCGCGAGGATCAGGTCTATGGCGGCAAACGCCTTAAGACCGTGGCCCATCTCGGCAGGACGGAAATTCCGATCACGATCGACCTCGGCTTCGGCGACGCCCTGCCTGATCCGCACTATGAGATCAAATACGGGTCACTTCTGGATTTCGAACCGGCGAGGATTCGGGCCTATTCGCCCGCAACCGTCATGGCGGAGAAGTTCCAGGCGGTCGTAGCGCTCGGGCTCATCAATGGCCGCATGAAGGATTTCTACGACCTCTGGGCCATCCCGAAATCCACCAGCATCGACCCGCGCGACCTGTGCGCCGCCATCAAGGCAACCTTCGAGCGCCGGAATACACCAATACCGACCGAAATGCCGCCAGGACTCTCCGCGTCATTCGCGGACGATCCAGCAAAGGCCAGACAATGGCTAACTTACGCGGAAGGCACGGAACTCAAAGACACTCCTCTGTGCTCGGTCGTGGCCGACATCTGGACCTACCTGCGCGCCGTGCTTAACGGACGAGAACCCAACTGATTTGAGCACCCCAAGCGGTGTCTTGAGTGCCTTGCGGTATGTTACCCGGCCGCACACGCGCCAACTCGTGTTGGAGCCTCCGCGCTAGGTGCGGAATTTCAGACATGTTTTGAGTCTGCTGCGGGTCAGGAAGCCCGCCGCGTCTGCCCATCCGCTCCTTCGAGCCTTGCCGCCGCCCCTCGCTCATTCCCAAGCTACTTCGTCACCTGCTGGATGAAGTGATTAAAGCGCCTCTGGCCGAGTGCGTGCGCCGCATCGCGTTCGCTTTCCGGAATGGGCTAGGTCCCGTCAGCTAGAGTATCCGTCTTGGTCACGCCCGGCCAGTCTTCTGCGACAGCGCGACTGATGAGTCCCAGAGAAAATTCCCAGAGCCTATGTGCTTGCAAATGGGTCTCATTCCCACTCGATCGTACCGGGCGGCTTGCTGGTCACGTCATAGACGACGCGGTTGACGCCCTTGACCTCATTGATGATCCGCGTGGCAACCCGGCCAAGGAATGCGTGCTCAAACGGGTAATAATCTGCCGTCATGCCGTCGGTTGATGTCACCGCGCGCAAGGCCAGCACGGCCTCATAGGTCCGCTCGTCGCCCATCACGCCCACTGTGTTGACCGGTAGCAGTACGCTGAACGCCTGCCAGATTTCATCGTAGAGGCCGGCCTTCCTGATCTCGTCGATATAGATCAGGTCCGCCTTGCGCAGCGTGTCAGCCTTCTCGCGTGTGATCGCTCCGGGGATGCGAATCGCAAGGCCCGGTCCCGGGAACGGATGGCGTCCTACGAACGCCTCCGGCAGGCCGAGTTCTCGGCCTAGCGCTCGGACCTCGTCCTTGAACAGTTCGCGCAGCGGCTCGACCAGCTGCATGTTCATGCGTTCCGGCAGGCCGCCGACATTGTGGTGGCTCTTGATCGTAACCGATGGCCCGCCGAGCGCAGAGACGCTCTCGATCACGTCAGGATAGAGCGTGCCCTGCGCCAGGAAGTCTGCCCCGCCGATTTTGCTGGCCTCAGACTCGAACACATCGATGAACAGCCCGCCTATGATCTTTCGTTTTTGCTCCGGGTCGGCCACGCCCTCCAGCTTGCCGAGGAAAAGGTCCGATGCATCGACATGAATCAGCGGGATATTGTAATGCTCGCGGAACAGGCTCACGACCTCTTCGCTCTCGTTGGCCCGCATCAGGCCATGATCGACATAGACGCAAGTCAGCTGCCCGCCGATGGCTTCATGGATCAGCACCGCCGCCACGGAGGAATCCACGCCGCCCGACAGGCCGCAAATCACCTTTCCCGAGCCAACCTGCGTACGTATCTTCTCGACCGCCTCGGCCCGATAGGCCGCCATGGTCCAGTCACCCTTCAATCGTGCCACACCATGCGTGAAGTTACGCAGGATCTGCGCGCCGCGTGTCGTGTGTACGACTTCCGGGTGGAATTGCGTGCCGTAGAAATTCCGCTCCGGGTCCGCAATGATCGCATAGGGTGCACCCGGTGACTTGGCGATCACGCCAAAGCCCGGTGCCATCTCGGCGACATGATCGCCATGGCTCATCCAGACCTGTTCATGTTCGCCGCTGTCCAGGAGGCCTTCCAGGAACGGATCGTCCGCGACCTTCTCGATGAAGGCGCGGCCGAACTCGCGGCTGGTACCGCCCTCCACCTTGCCGCCCAGCTGGTGCATCATCACCTGCTGGCCGTAGCAGATACCAAGCACCGGGATGCCGGCCTCAAAGATCGCCATGTCGGCCATGGGCGCATTGTCCCAATACACGCTCGAAGGCCCGCCTGACAGGATCACCGCCTGTGGGTCATAGGTTTCGAGAAAGGCCTTATCGACCTTGTTGAACGGGTGGATCTCGCAATAGACGCCGCTTTCGCGCAGGCGCCGGGCGATCAGTTGCGTTACCTGGCTGCCGAAATCGACGATAAGGGCGCGTTCGTGTCTTTGCTCTGTCATGGCGCCGTTTAGCTGAGTCCCGCCTTACGGGGCAAGTCTTGAAAGGTGCGCCCGGTCATGAATCTGCAAATCAGACGTAGGATTCACCCATTTCGAACCTTTTGCGTATCTCGGAAATCTTCGCATACGGGCTCGCCAGCTGGTAATGCGGCGGATCGGGATAATTCTTCCACGCCCCGCCCCATTCCAGCCCCTCGACCAGCGCGTGCCCGGCCAGGTCCCTGTAGGCGGGCGCATCCTGTGGGGCATCGCCATTCATGTACCGCCCATTCTCAAACAGGGCGACGTCCCACGCGATCGCGAAATTGTGGTTGCTCTGGCCACCTTTGGCCTTGGTGACCTTCGGTCCCGGCGGTCCGCCCCAGCGGCCCTTGGCATAGAGATCGTCCTGTTCGGCATAGGTCCGCGTGCCCGAGATGATCCTGACCTCATGCGCAACGGTGGCCGCCTTCGTCAGAAATTCCCGCGCCAACTGCTGCGCCTTGATGTGAAGTCCCAGGATGTTTCCCTCTGAGCGCGCATCAAACGTGCCCAAAGCCTCGCGCAGGGCAGCGCTTGCGGCAAGAAAGGCCTCGTCAGCCGCGCCCGTATTCTTGCCCCACACGCCGTCCAGGCCTTTCGGGTCGAAACCCGAAGCCTTCAGCAGGCGCTGGCGGAACAGCACCGCCTTCTCGTTCAGTTGATAGCTCATGCTGGCCCCCTCAGCGATTTGGCCGATGCGACTTGGCGAAGAGGCAGGATACACGATCGCGCCCCCGCGGTCAGCCAATGTTCCTGAGTATCCACTCCGGGGGCCCATGTATTGACGTCGCGGGCTTCATCCGGCCAAGTCTTCCCATGACAAGTTTACCCACACTCGACGCCCGCAAGCAGGCTGCGTTCACCCACGCCCGCGATGGCCAGCTGGCCGATGCAGAGTCCACGCTGCAATCGGTCCTGCGTGAAACTCCGCGCGACCTTGGCGCCCTCCTTCTTCTTGGCGACGTCCAGCATGCCGCTGGCAAAACCCAGGATGCCAGCCGCGCCTATGGCGGTGCCATGCAGGTCGCTCAGATGCAGGGCGGTCCCATGCCGGACATCTTTAAGCCGGGTCTCCAGCGCGCCGCGGCCCGGCTGGGTGAGTATGCCCGCCAATATGAATCCTTCATCACCGCCCAGATTCCGCCAGAGGGCCGCTCGCCCCGGTTCGACCAGTCGGTTGATATCCTCCTCGGCAAGGCGCAGATCCACCTTCAGCAACCGACGAAATACTATTTCCCTGAACTTCCCCAGATTCAGTTCTACGACCGTTCGGATTTCGACTGGGCCCCCGCCCTGGAGGCGCAAACGCACGCCATCCAGCAGGAATTGCGCGCGGTCTTGGCCGACCATGCCGCCTTCCGGCCCTATCTCGAGCGCGACGAAAGCAAACCCCATGTGAAAAGCCACGACCTCGTCGGCAATGACGACTGGAGTGCCTTCTATCTTTGGAAAGACGGCGCCCGCGTCGAGGAAAACTGCGCCCGCTGCCCGGTGACGGCTGCGGCGTTCGACACCCTCCCCCTGGACTACCTGCCCGGACAGGCTCCGTCAGTCCTCTTCTCCCTGCTGAAGCCCGGCGCAGCCATCCCGCCCCACCACGGCCTCATCAATACCCGCCTCATCTGCCACCTGCCCCTGCTCGTGCCCGGCCCGGCCTGGCTCCGGGTGGGCAACCAGACGCATCACTGGAAGGAAGGGCAACTCGTCATCTTCGATGACAGTGTCGAGCACGAGGCAAAGAACGAGGCGAGCGAGACCCGCGTCGTCCTCCTCTTCGATATCTGGCGTCCGGAACTCTCGCTTCAGGAACGCGAGGACGTCACCAGGCTCCTCGGCGCCATCGCGCAATATTCCGGAGAGGCCGTCATCAGCGGCAACTAGGCCCGGCGGAGCACCGCAAAGAAGAACCCGTCCGTTCCGGCCCGGTGCGGTGTCAGCCGTACACTACCAGTCGGCATGCGAAAGCGCTGAACCACATTCGCGCCCTCGTCCGTCAGCAGGCCCGAGGCAACCGCCGCAGCCGCTGCGTCCTCTTCCGTAAACTCCGGATGCGCCGCCAGGAATTCCGCCACGCGGTCCTCGTCCTCTTCCGCCAGGAAGGAACAGGTCGCGTAGACCATCCGTCCGCCCGGCTTCACGAAGGCTGCCGCACTGGCCAGGATCTGCGTCTGCTCGGCCATGCGCTTTTCCATCTGGCCCTGCTTGATCCGCCATTTCGAATCCGGCCGGCGCCGCCACGTGCCGGTCCCCGTGCAGGGCGCGTCAACGAACACGCAATCCATCAGCCCGGTCAGCGTTTCCAGCTGCACCGGCTCGCTCGGATGCACCAGCTGGACGTTCGTCGCGCCGGAGCGTTTCAGGCGCGGGATCAGCGCGCTCAGGCGTTTGCCATCGATGTCATAGGCAAAGACCTGTCCCTTGCCCTTCATCTGCGCCGCCAGCGCAATCGTCTTGCCGCCGCCGCCGGAACAATAATCCAGCACCTGCTCGCCCGACTGGGCATTCGCCGCCGCTGCTGCGATCTGGCTGCCGGCATCCTGGACTTCCACCCAGCCCTTGGAATAGGCCGGGATGCTCTCGAGGCTGGCTTCGCGTTCGCTCGGGTCCTTGGCCGGAATATGAAATGCATTGTGAAGCAGGCGCGACGGCTCTGCATCGGCGCTCTTCAGCGGGAAAGCCGCCTTCTCCGCATCGACTTTCAGCGTGTTAACGCGCAGGTCGACATCGGCCCGCATGGCCATGGCCTGCGTTTCGGCGGCCACATCGTCGCCAAAGACGCGCACCATCATCGGCGCCATCCATTCGGGAAAATCGCCCTGAACATGCAAGGGGGCGGCCGGGTCAGCCTCGCCAGCAAGGCGCGCGCGCTCGTCTGGCGTCAGTGGCTCGGGGCCGTGCTCGTCGCCCACCGCCGCGTCGATCTGGTCCAGGTCCCAGCCCCAGGCAAAGCCCAGCGTGCCCAGCACCAGTGCGCGCGGGCTTGTGTCATCCATGCGATAGGCAACGGAATTGCGCTTGCGCAGCGCGTCCAGCACCAGGCCCGACACCATCGCCCGGTCCTTGCTTCCCGCATAGCGCGCGCTCTTGCCCCAATCGCGCATGGCCGTCTTGACCGGCTGGTGCCGCTCCAGCACGTCCGTCAAAACCTCGATTGCTGCGCTGATCCGACCGCCATTCCGCATGTGTCACCCTTTTTCCATCGTCTGGTGGACGCTTTACGCGCGCTTCACTAACAAAGAAACCAATAGACACGGCATATTGTGTAATCTTACCTTCAGGCTTTACAGGATCGAGGACCCGTCGTGGCCGTCTACATCGTCGCCAAGATCACGATTACCGACAGGGAGACCTACGGAAAATACGAGCAGGGCTTCATGGACGTATTCAACCGCTATGACGGTCGCCTCCTGTCTGTCGACGAAAACGTGCACGTTCTGGAAGGCGACTGGAGCTGCACCCGGACCATCCTCGCCGAGTTTCCCAGCAGGGACATTGCACTGGAATGGTACAATTGTGCCGACTACCAGGCCCTTGCCCCCTTTCGCCACAAGGCGTCCACCAGCAAGATCGCCCTGCTCGAGGGGTTTCCCGGCGCGCCCCGCTAAAGGCGCCAGTCCGGCGCTGACCGCCGTTTGAGAAGGCGCGCCGCCATCGCCTCGCCACTGGCGACGGCATCGGACGCGAGAGAGCCAAGCGCCCAGTCGCCACCAGCCAGCAACGTCTCCTCGCTGTTAGCAATGAAGGGCCGGCCCAGAGCACGCCCCACCCGCGCATAGCGCCAGCGGTGCGCGGCGATATAGGCCGGGTTCGCCGTCAACTGCGTTGCCGTTCTGAACGCCGCCAGCAGGGTCGCCGCTGCCTCGGCCTTCTCGATATCGACGAACTGCGCAGACCAGTCCGGTTGCGCATAAACGGTCCATCGTTCCGCGCCGCTTTGTCCGGGCTTTGCCAGCATTGGAATCGCCGTCATCAGCGGCCCATTGAAGTCCAGCACGCCTTGCGGCAGCCCGGTCGGGACATCAAAGCCCAATAGCAGTGTCCACATTGCCAGCATCTCGACCGGCGCAAGCTCCGCGACCATGTCAGGAGATTGTGCGAGCAGGATTCCAGCTTGAGGGGCCGGCACGGCGAGGATCACGGCATCGAACGTGCCGCGATCGCCACCTTCGGAATCCGTCAACTGCCACCCGACAGGACCCTCGCCCAGTCCTACAATAGTCACGCCGGTTCGCACGTCAATTCCGGTCGCCATGCCGTGCGCCAGTGCGCTCATGCCAGGCACGCCGACGCCGCGGGCATTTTCTTTGCCGTCGAACCAGAACGCCCCGCCCAATGCCAGGGCGAGTTCCGACGGCACCCCTGACGCGCCATGGTCAATCGGCCCGAGATCGGTCCGCCGCGTGGCAACACGGCCACCCTTTCCCCGGCTCTTCTCAAATACGACGACATCACAGCCGGCATCCACCAGTGATCGTGCTGCCGCCAGCCCCGCGAGCCCGGCTCCAACGATTGCTACCCTGGTCTGCATGATTCCCTCGCGCCGCTGTTCAAATCCCCAATTAGGGCACGATCCACCCTTGTCCCGCTTTCAGGCATCATTCCGGCGTGTTAGCTTGGCTTCACGCCGGAGCGTTGGCAGCTGAGGAAGAAGCGATGGAGATCGAATTGCCGCAAGGCGTCCGCGCCGCAACCCCGGACGACTGGCGACAGCTTGGCGACATTACCGCCGAGGCCTTCTTCGAAGATCCGGTGAACGAGTGGGTTTTCGGCTCGCCGCGCGCCATCCAGTCCGCCTTCACCGTGCTGGCGCGGGATATCTATTCAAAACGCGGGCAATGCTATCTCGCGGGCGATGGCGGCGCGGCCATGTGGTGCACGTCGCAGACAAATCGCAACCTGCCGACCCTGTCCATGCTCGCGCTGGCTTGCGGTGTTGCACGTTGGGGCACGAAGGGCGCGGTCAAACGCGCAATCACGGCGGGCGAGACGATGGACGCCAATCATCCGCATGAGCGGCACATGTATCTTTTCACGATTGGCACGCGGAAATCGGCGCGTGGCCAGGGCGTCGGCAAGGCGCTGATCCGCCCCATGCTCGCCGCGTGCGACCGCGAACAGCTCCCCGCCTATCTCGAGAACTCAAATCCCGCCAATACCGGCTTCTATGTGAGCCACGGTTTTGAGCGGTTGAAATCGTTCGAAGTCGGAGACAATTCTCCAGCGCTTGAAGCGATGTGGCGCGCCCCGCGCTGACTGCGCTTATTGCGCCAGGTCCAGTCCGGATAATTATTCAGCAGCGCGCGCGCATCCTGCTCGTTCAGGATGACTATCCTGAGGCCGGCAGCGATGCATTCGCTCCTGGCCAGGCGTTCGGTCATGCCAAACGTTTCGTCAATCCAGACAACCTTCTTCAGATCGCCCTTGGCATTGTAGCCAAAAGCGGCACGCACGTCTTGTCTTCGGCAGCCCATCGGATTCCCTCCTTTGCGTCGCGACCCACCAACCGATCAAAGTCCCGGTATGAAACGCCGTGTCGGCCCGCAGCAAGACCGACGCCAGACTCCGTATTTTTACGTAAGTTTCAACTGTGAGGGGATATAAAAACTGCAAACCGCCCGCAATTCGCGCATCGGGCGAACACGCGTCACCGGAAAAAGGAACCAAGCCCGCAAATGGCCATCAGGACCCGCACCCGAATGCGGGTCGCCAACACCCTAGCCGCACAGATTCAAACCGGCGTCCGGTCAAGCGTGATGCGATCGCAGAACACGCTCTCAACCGAACTCCTCCTGAGTATCCGTGTTGGTCAAGCGGGTTTCGGGGTCCATTTTCGGTTGTCGCGGATGAGGGCGTTTGCGAGGATGACGAGTTTTCGCATGACGGCGGTAAGGGCGAGCTTGGGGGCTTTCTGCGGGCAGTGAGTGTTTTATAGGTGTGGTTGAGGTCGGGGTTGAACCGGGCGGCAGCGAGCGCTGGCATGTAGAGCGCATGGCGAACATGTGCGCGGGCGCCTTGCACGAACGCCTTGCCGGTCCATTTGCCTGATCGGCGGGTTCGCGGCGCGGTTCCCGAGAGGGCGCCTGCAGCCTGGCTGTCGAGGTCGCCGAGCTCTGGCATGCCGGTGAGGAGGGCGAAGCCAGAGCGTTCGGCGATGCCGGGGATCGAGATCAGGATGTCCCGCTTGCGGGCAAGCTCAGGATCGACCTCGATAATCTTCTTGCCATCCGGCCCCGTCACGTTGCGATAGCCAAGCGGCGCAGCGCTTCTGTTTGAACCGTATTGGTGAGTTGAGGTGATTGCACACCGGCGAATGGATTGCGGCTAGACGCCCCTGCCATGCACCTCAAGGCCGTTTGCGCTGACAATGCCTTGGCGAATGTTTTGAAATAGCGACGTAGGTCCTTGCTCAATTCCGAAGTAAGAACGCCCCTGCCCCTGAGGCCTTTGCGCGGTCAAAACCAAATTGGCGATCATGGCGAAGAGCTTGATATTAATCGCCCCGCCTCGCAATTGCCCCTGCAGCCACAAGATCGGTCAAGAGTGCCAGTGCAGCTTTTCCTGAACAGCCAAACGGATCAATCTCGGGACGCTTGAAGTATTTGAGGAGCATCGTCGGGTTTAATTTGGCGATATTTACCTGGCCCATCGACCAGTTGGCAAATTGGCGTTCCGAGATCTCCTCATAAACAAGTAGGCGGACGTTTTCATGTCGGCCATCACGGACGATTGCGTTGAACAATTCACACACTTCATCGCGCCCGCCCTCGATCACTTGGATGAACAGGTCCTCAGATACGCACAACATGCCGGTGACACCCAATGCGGCATTATTTTGCCGAGACTGCTCAAGAATGTCATCCAGGAGCAGGCCGGTCATTTTCTCGACCGGGCGACTAGCATATAGGCAACGAACAAGCATATCAGCCTCGTGTTTTCAAATTCAGAAGGGACAGAAATTCACTGCGCAGGGTATGGTCCTTGAGGAAAGACCCGCGCATAGCGCTATTGACCATTACGGCGTTGTCCTTGACGCCCCGCCACTGCATGCAGAAATGATCAGCCTCCATGACAATCGCAAGACCGTCGGGGCGCACCTTGTTCATCAGGACCTCAGCCATCTGCGAGATCGCTTCTTCTTGGATCTGTGGCCTGCTCATGATCCATTCCGCAAGACGCGCATATTTGGACAGTCCAATCAAGTTTGAACGCTCATTCGGCATGAGGCCGATCCACAGGCGGCCCATGATGGGGCAGAAGTGATGGCTGCACGCGCTTCGAACCGTGATCGGTCCAACGATCATCAGCTCGTTCAAGGCTTCCGCATTTGGAAATTCGGTCACGGGCGGCGGCTCGACATAGCGCCCCTTGAAAACTTCGGTCAGATACATTTTCGCAACCCGGCGGGCGGTATCCTGAGTGTTGTGATCACTTTCAATGTCGATCACCAGGCTCTCAAGCACTTCCTCGAACTTCGCTTCCACCTCAAGCAGCAAACCGTCAAAGTCTCCAGGCTCCAGAAACCCCGAGATATTATCGTTCGCATGGAACCTTTTCTTGGCATGCTTTAGTCGCTCACGAACCCGTGAAGAAACAGATTTCCCGCTTGCTGACGTCTTTGACTGCGGCTCATCACTCATGCACACTGTTCTCCGGATATGTCATTTTCAACACAATATTAGAGCAGAATTTCGTTCCTGTCCTATGCGGTTATTTGCCCTTCGCTCATCGTCATTACCATGAGCCGGTCCGCCATCATCACAAAACCTAACGTGCGAGACTCAGAAAGCGAACTCGTCCACGCGACAATCTGGAGCGATTACCAGCTTTTGCTTGTATCTTCTGGCTCACACCGAGGCCTGAACAGCGACTGAAGGCGCGGCCGCAAAGGCAAAAAGACATTATAACCAAGCGCCAGAATCCAGCGCGTTGCTGGTGAGCTGAAAAACAAACCAACCCAACGCAAGTCTGGGAACTGTTTCCAAAGTTCGGCGAATGCCTGACCGCCGTCTACCAGTCGACCATTTGCATCGCGAACATGGAAGCGCGCCATAGCTCCGACCTGTGAAAGATCGGCAGGCAGGTTGCAAGGTTGCGATACGTCCACCCAGGCGACAGCTTCCGCGCCGCGTCGTTTTCTATAGAAAGACATTTCACGTCGGCACAACGGACATGATCCATCATAGTAAACTGAAACTGGGGTTTTTCGATTCGCTGACATACGCGTGTGCTCCTTGATGTATAGGATACGCATGAAACCGGTTTTCGGTTTTTTATTCTCTGTGATTTCCCCCGTCACCGCGCGTAAGATATACTGGCGCGACAGACCCTCGAGAAGACTATCGAAATTCGGCCCGCTCCCTTCCGCCATCCCCGCCTCAATATCCAAGAGACATCAAACGCCAATCAAGGGCAGAATACGTTCCTCTTGTCGTCCCGACTGTGCGGCATGTTCTCTTGGACGCCTAAACGGCCTTGTATCTCTATTGGATCGTCCAGGCCCCAGCGTGAGAGACCCCCTTACCGGCTACCGCAGGGCCGCCTCGATGTCCGCAATCCGTTCGCTGTCAGCTGGCCGGATACCGAAGGGGTAAGCCTGGATGAACCTGCCATCCCGGGAAACCAGGATCTTGTGGAAGTTCCAATTTGGCTCAACCTTCTCACCCAGTTCTTCCCTTGAGCTGGTCCCAGAAAACTGGACAGGATGCTAAGGTATATCCCGAACGAGCAAGGGATACCAAGGATGGGACGAAAGAGACGAAAGTTCACCGACAATTTCAAGGCGCAGGTGGCGCTTGAGGCA
>Ga0208768_1001237_pt1 | contig 14022 bp, 14 predicted proteins | sample AntAceMetag02UK1_FD_184760 | JGI IMG/M metagenome (GOLD analysis project Ga0208768, IMG submission 184760) | Saline lake microbial communities from Ace Lake, Antarctica - Antarctic Ace Lake Metagenome 02UK1 (SPAdes) (version 2) | ecosystem: Environmental > Aquatic > Non-marine Saline and...
CCTGATAAGATTTCGATAAAAACCAGCGAAGATGGTATAGCTGCATATGATAATGAAACCAATACTTTTCAAGGTAATTTTGTTGGTAACTTTCTGGATTTAGACGGTAATATAATACTTTCTGGAACTAAAATTGAAGTTAAAGAAATAAATTCAACTCTATTAGCTGATGACAACACTGTTGCGTTTGACAGTGAAACCAATACTTTTCAAGGTAATTTTGTTGGTAACTTTCTGGACTTAGACGGTAATGTAGTGTTCTCCAGCAGTGACCCTGATAAGATTTCGATAAAAACCAGCGAAGATGGTATAGCTGCATATGATAATGAAATAACAATGGAAACTGGTATTTTTGGAAACAACTGGCTTGACATACATGCCAGTACGCTAGTTGTCAAAACAATTACCACTGATGAAAACGAAATTTGTTTTGGATATAGAGATCGCCCAACCAATGTAGATTTTTACACCAACTCCATCAGTGTATATCAATCACACAAAGAAAACAATCAAAGCAACAGTATTACATTTAGTACTGCAAATCAAGTCAACAGTGAATTATCAAATGTGACTCCAGAAACTCCGCTTGCATTTTTTTCTGCAAGGGGATACTATAACGACAATTATCTCGATGCTGGTGCAATATTTTTAATAGCAGATCCCGATGCAGAAAAGTTTACTGACAACATCGAAAGTATTCCAACTGTGTTTGGCGTTTGCCTTGGAGACGGCTCTACCTTGTATGACGATAACCCAGGCGAAGTACATTTATCAAATAATATGTTGTTGTTTAATAGTAGTGGTGTGTTGAGTGCTCCAATAATCAAAACTGGGGTGCATGACAATACTCAAAATATTTCGCCAACAAAAGGAATGATTGTATTCAATGATTCAGTTGGAAAATTCCAAGGGTACACCGGAACTATGTGGGTCGACTTACATTAAACGGTAAAAGAAGACTATGATAAGAATTTATTTTTTCGTTTTTGCTATGATCAGAATTTAAGATTTTTAGGTAATCCCAAAACTGCGCAGGAACACTGCTAGGATCATTTAATATTTCCAAATATCTATTATAGTTGTAATCCAGCACATCTAAAATTTTGACTCTTAGCTCATTATAGTCCGTGCCTATGATTTGTTTTATATTTGATATTATTGCGTGTATTCTTTTATCGAGATCTAGTTCGTTGTCAAATGTATAATCAAAAATGTCATCGTGCAACTTAAATCCCATTTTTGTTAATTCTTTATGAATTCCGACAGGTCCTAAAATTAAAAAAGGCTTTTTGTGAAGTATTGCATAATGAGTTTTTTCGCTGATATCTTTTAAAACTATTTCGCCTTCGGCAATGATGTTGACAAACCCTTTGAAATAATTTTCTTCAAAAATAATCTCACTGCTTGAAAGTTCATGACTAAACTGGGAAGTACCGCTTAAGGATACAGATTTATTATCAAAATGTACAAAAATATCATCGTGTCGGTTGTCGTCAAACATTTTTAACCAACTTACATACCCATGACAGAGCAACTGTTCTTTGGCTATGGATTCAATAAGTTTGGATCTGTAATGTGTGATCCTATTGTTGAGACACACGAATGCTTTGTCTATTTCTACATCGGGGGTTTTTAAATGCAGAGTCTGGTAATTGTCAAAAGATTCGTACATTAACAATTTGTTCCAATTGACTGTTGATATAGTGTCGTTGGGTTCTGCTATTCCGATGGAAGAAAACGACTGAGTTTCTTCAAAATTTCCTATCCAAATTTCTAGGGTAGACTGATTTTTTATTAATATATTGTATATTTCATCTAGTACTCCGGGAAAAAATAAACGACATTCCAGCGGAGCAAAATAAATTATTTTTTCGTTATATGTTTCTTTGCATATCTGCTTTAGCTTTGCATCTCGATGATAAAGATTACAGTAGATTTCTAAACTGATATCCATGTCTCGCAAAATATGTTGAACTGCTTGATCCGTTACATCAATGCTGTGTAACTCTATATCGTCTGTTTCGTACAGATTCCAGAATAAAAATTTCATTACTAACACATATTGAATAAAAACTTAGGAGTTTTACCTGCATTGACACCTGCATGCCAAGAATACATATTATTCCACTGATAAGCAGTTCCCTGTGGTGCGTTGACATAGTATTCGTTGTCTATCATAAAGATATGCCCCATTTCTGGATAGCCCACGTGACAATGATACCTGCTGGAATTGCTTGATACTATGTACTGGTCCACATGCCAAGGCGCACATTTGCCCGGTAATATCATACTGATCCAGCATTCGTTGAATGCCTCTATGTTAAAGAAATTTATAAAAGTATCAACAACTGACTGATCAAAGTTTAATCCTGGATAGTACATATGCCATTCTGCTGTTCCGCCATCTAACGAAGAAGTATAACCAGATTGCTTCCACAATTCTTTAGTTTTAATAAACTCATCAGGTTTTGCAATATGTTCAGGAACATAATCTTCTTTATATCCTATGCCAGACACAGGCCCTATAGTTGGTGCTGATTGAGACAGCAAGTCTTGTATAATTCTATTCCAATCTATAACATTACTGGAATTTCCTAATAGCCTTGCAGTATTCATTAGTAGTGATCCAAATGTTGAATTCTAATTTTTTTCTTAAATTCATCAGTAAACTTACAATCAATTCTTAGCCCGTATTCTTGTTCCATGCTGAATTCTCCGCCGTGCCAATCCTGGTCATTAAAAAAACTAGCATGAGAATTGATATAGGTTTTTTTCTTTTGTTCCGGATCCCAAACATAAAATCCCCGTTTGGTAAATGGACGTATGTGTATAAATTCAACAGTGTGATTGCTGTACCCATTTTGATCGCCTTGTACACTGTGATCGATGTCCCTATGTTCAAAAGGCTTGCTGCTGGACTCGCTGACAAAAAACAACACTCTGCCAATGTGTTCTACTATGCCTTGTTGTTTGAGATTGTTGACCCATTCGACTACGCCAGGAAAATACTTCTGTTCAGGTGTCGGAGGTCTTTCCGATTCACCTCTGTCACTCATGTTGCTGGTGTCTTCCCACAAAAAATAATATATGTAAGGATCATGCGCACCCATTGTAGTTTTTAGATATCTAACAAAAATATTACGCTGTTTAAAATCTTTGAAGTTTGTAGGAAGAATTTTTAATCCTTCGATTTTTATTGGGTCAGTATCTGGAAGATTTAAAAACTCATCGTATGCTTGATATATAGGTTTCCAGTTAAGAGTGTAACTCATATCATTGTATTTAAAGTTTGGTTTCATCCATGTACCTTCTTTTGCAAATTCTCTTGCGCAAGCAAAACCCTTTGCAATCTCAGGATGCAAGTCTTTAAATTTGCTTATATCTAAATAAGGATCTAAATCAATATAAGGCTTTCTGTCAATTCCACGTATCATACAATTACTTATCGCTATATATTAATATGACAATAAATTTTGACTATTATTACAATAATGTTCCCGGAAAAGGGCTATGTAGAAATAATTTAATCTACACCAGTCTTATTAGTAAAGATCGTAAAACATTTTGTCAATGGTATTACAACGACAAAATATATCACGGTGGTTACAATCAAGTTGTCAATCCTGACTTAATGGACGAAAAATTTGAACGCGAAGTTAAATTTCTTAAAATTATGAGTAAAGAATATCCGCAACATGTGCCGGTGTTTAGCATAGACGAAGCAGCAAGAAAAATATACTTAGAAATAAGTGGACCTGATATGTGGGAACGTGCAGGATGTGTAGGTACAGACTATTCAACAGTGTTACCCGACTGGGATACACAGATGCTTGAAATACTACAAGCACACAAAAACCTAGGATTAACCAAATATAGCTTGCACCCTTCAAGTTATTTTATTGTAGACGGAAAACTTAAAAGTATAAATTATTTCTTTACATATGACAGCACCGATGTTAATATTAGCATAAGAAGTGTAATGAGTCATATCAGCAAAGACAGACAAGAAAAGTTGTTACCGGCATTAGATGCAGCAGGAATTAACATCGATACGCCTACTGCGCACAAAGATATACAACTAATAGCATTTGAAAGTTTTAAAAACAATTACAATAATTGTGTAATGGAAAAGGCTAAACAAATATATGTATGAATTAAAGGAATGGAGTCCTTCTCTCGATCTTACTGAATTTTATCAAGAAGCACAACGTCGAGGCCACACAAACAATGCCAGCGAAGAATCAATGGTTGGGTGTTTTAAAGACGAAGAAAAATTTCAAGTTTGGATTCTATACAAAAACAATAGAGCTATAGGTAGTGTTGCTGCACACACTTTTACAGATATGGGCATTGACAGTTATAGAATTTTAGCTCGTACCTGTGTAATCGATGGAGTAATACCCAACGGCGGAACTGGATTAGGCACAGGACGTCGATACATACAAGAACATCAAAATATTACTTGTCAGTTTTTTATTCCTAAAATGATAGAATGGTGCGGCGAAAATAGTAATATGTATGCTACAAGTAATCAGTTATCCAGCGGCTCGCAGAAACAAGTTCACAATATATATTTTCCGTTGCTAGAGAGACAAGGCGAGTTTACAAAACAGGATGAAATATACTACAGAGGTGCAATGCAAACACCTTGGAAATTAAATACTCAAGTATTTTTAAAGAATTTAAATTTGCATCCGAGATGGGTTTAGCTGTATTTACAATCAAACTGCTCCGGTACTATTTTGTTAAAATCAGTTACAAGATGAGATGCCATATCAAAATAAACGCTTGCGCCACTGGTTTCAAAATTTGATATCAATCCTGCTTTGACAGCTCTGTTAAGCCACGGACTAATTATGTTATCAAACCGATATCTTGCATTTTCACCTTTAACTTGTATACATACATTTATACATTTTGTTAATGCGTTTACAGTCAGCAACTTTCGTACTACCAGCTGAATACGTGGATACTCGCCTGCATTAATAGCTGTGTGTATTTTACCAGCATCCATTTCATACCATATTCCATCTGGCTGTAAATAATAACTTTGTTGATTTTCTAAATCAGTGAGGTTACAGTACGTACCTGTTAGGTTTAGGTGATATCTATCGTCAATATCACTGTGCGAAAAATAACATGTTCCAGGATCTAACTTGATTAGTCTTGCTTGTCCTACCGGAAATGGCAATGCACTCAATACAGTTTCTATTGATGTGCCTTTGAATTCATCATTTAAGATCCACGGATCATAGAAAAAATTTCCTGTTGCTGTGTTTAAACTTAGTTTTTCTTCAGCAGCATATTCTGCACATGCACTTAATAACTTTGCATCTACGGTGTATGGTGTTGGTTGTATCATGCTGTATTTATAAAAGAAATATACGCACTTAATTATTTACTGATAAGTATTGTTATGAAAATTGATCACGTGGATATCCCTATTAAAAAATCATGGAATCGGATTGGTATAAGTTTAAGCGGCGGGGCCGACAGTGCATTGCTTTCGTATCTTATTTTAAAAAACACCAGTGCAGACATATACTTTACAACACAAATAAGAATGTGGAAGACACGTCCTTGGCAAAGATATGTTGCCAAGGATGTAGTAGGATGGTTTCAAGAAAACTTTCGTAACCGTATACAGCATATCGAAAATTTTGTTCCGCCTGAAATGGAAGAACCTAATACAACATATATCACAGACGAATACGGTAAAAGTAAGCCAGGAAATAGAATTATACTAAGAGCACACAACGAATTTGTTATTCATGCACACAAGTTAGATGCATGGTTTGCTGCTGTTAACAAAAATCCCGATATAGACATACCAGGAGCGTTGCCTGAAAGAGATCAAGGCACATTACCTGTACACACTACGCACATGGGCATTGACATATACCATCCTTTTGTGTATACTAAAAAAGACTGGATCATCAAACAGTATATTGACAACGGAATTGGCGAATTATTAGAGATCACAAGAAGTTGCGAAGGCGAATACAAAGATTTAAATTATACCAATTATGTACCTTACCAGGAAGTACCAACTTGTAATAACTGTTTTTGGTGCTTGGAAAGAAAGTGGGGAATAGACAATGCACTCAAGTAAAACATTTTGTATGCATCCTTTTACAGGGTTAGCAACTAGAGAAGACGGTGCTATTAAAGTGTGCTGTCGTAGTCATCCTATTGGTTGTATACAAACGGAAACACTAGAATCTGCATGGAACAATGACGCAATGAAGATTGTAAGACGTCAAGTGTTGAACAGTGAGCGGCCCGATGTATGCGCTCCTTGTTTCAACTTAGAGGACCAAGGTGTCGAAAGTCTAAGACAACGACACATACGCGATAGCTTTCCTGATAGCAGAATCAATTTATATCCAGACGCTTTAGATACATTACAAGATGATTACAGTATGCCGTTTGAGCTGCCCACTATAGAAATCAAAATAAACAATTTATGTAATTTAAAATGTCGTATGTGTAATCCACTGGACAGTACACAATGGAAAGACTGGAAAAGTGTAGAAGAGTTTTATGCTGCCGAAGACAACTACCTTGTGAGCGCTGTGAGAGAATTAGGACTAACCAAAGCACCGTTTGTGGGATTGTTTGAAGATACAGCAGAATTTTGGGAAAACTTAGAAAAACTGTTGCCGTACTTTAGACGAGTAGAATTCGCTGGTGGAGAACCGCTTATGGATCCCACTCATTACAAGATTTTAGATCTGTTGGCCCGCAACGGCGAGAACATAGAAATAAAGTACGCTACAAACGGCACAGTGACGGGTATAAAGGGCGGTAGAACAATTTACGACTATTGGCCTAAGTTTAAAAGAGTAAGCGTAAACGTAAGCATAGACGGGATACACAGCGTCTACGAATACATACGCAGTAATGGAGATTTTGAAACTGTAAAACGTAATGTAGAAATATTCAAAAGTTTTCCTAACGTAGATTATGTTGTAGGTGCTTGTACAGTACAAGTTGGGAACATAATGCAACTGCCTGAAATTATACCTTACTTTTTAAATGAGATGGGTATTGTGTTTTATTCGCATAGAGTAAACTATCCTAATGTCCTTAGTGCGCAATGCGTGCCTACTAAGCTTAAATTAAAAGTAATACGACAATTAGAAATGCTAAAGGCCGATGTAACCAATTATCCTATTATGAACAGTCATAAAGATTTATTACCAATTACATTGAGACAAATAGAAGATAATATAAACTTTTTAGAGGCTCGAGATTTAAGCAACAACTGGAAAGAAACTGTGCGATTTAACCGCACGTTAGATTCTACACGAAAACAAGGACCATTTGAATATATTATACCAGAGTTTGCTGAGTATGTTTAAGCTTACTCTTGGGGGTACAACAGATAATCAAGTTGAAATATTGTTTGAACCTATGAAGACAAGCATAGCAAAGCGTTGGATGGAACAGATTGCACAAAACCATCCGTTATACGAAACTGATAGATTTACTAATTGGTCAAACAGCAATAAAAAAGACAAATATTACGAAGTTAATTTATTAAAACATATTAATATTATCAATCAATACGATCCTGTGATTGTCAACACAACGCCTGCTGTCTTTACACAAGAGTATTTTAACTTTTTACACAAGCATTTTGAAGACCTGAGAGGACATGTTGACTATGCTAACAAATGGTATAACACTGCACCAGATATTGTTAAGCATAGCGTTGATAGATTAAACATACTGATACACGAATACGAAAATTATTTAGAAGAGCAATCACAAAATTTTTGTAATCCTACTATTGTTGGAACATTTAGTAACCGACCAACATTTGAGTTAGAGGATAGAGATTATCAGCATTTTACGCATCAGTGGAAACACGGAACTGTGTACATAAATTATTGCGAGGTTGGAAAACCATTGCTGGACGTATTTAAAGATCAAGACGAACACGTTGGGCATGATGCAATACGGCCGCAATCAACATGGAGTGCCGATTTCATGATAAAATTTGGACCAGATGTTCCCAAGGATTATTTTCAACAAAAACAAACACTGTTTGATGTGTGGTATAAGACTCAAGGATATAATTTTAAACACAAAAGTTTAGGCATGATTCCAGTGGCAAAGTTAGTTGCTCCGATTGATATTAACTATATTAGTAACTTTAATAGGATAATAAAATGCAGCGTGTAGAAAATAGATGGCCCCACTATTACGATAGTTGTAAAATAGAATGGAATTTAGGAAAACGCTGCAATCTTGATTGCACGTACTGTCCTGCAGAGATACACGATAATTCTAGTCCACACACTGATATTGCTGTGTTACAGAACACTATAGATATTATTAGTAAAATACCAAATGTAAGAGTTAGTTTAACTGGGGGCGAACCGTGTGTTCACCCAAAGATCGAATCTTTATTAGAATACATGAGACCTCGAATAAAATGGATCAATGTAACTACTAATGCTACAAGAAAGGCAACATTTTACGAAAGTTTACCTGTTGATCACATTGTGTTTAGTCTGCATTTTGAGGACATCAATTGGAAAGAAAGACTTTACATTATTTTAGCATTTGCAGAATTTAACAATGATAAAATACCGTACATAGTTCATGTAATGGCACATCACAACTGTATGGAACAAGTAATTGATGCTGTATTAAACTTAGAGCTTAGAAATGTACCGTATGCCATTAGAAGAATACGATGGAGTAATACACACGATTGGTTTGATGATTTAAAATATGATGCTAAAGATTTGGATTGGATATTATCATTCAAGTCAACTGCATCGCCAAATACGTTGATAGACAGTAAAGAACTGGCACACGCCAATGACTTGATCAAAGAACACCGAACTCAGTTTGAAGGCTGGACTTGCAGAGCAGGAATAGAAAGTTTGATGATAAATTGGGACGGAGAAGTACATCGAGCTACTTGTAGAGTAGGCGGAAGTCTAGGAAATATCTATACAGGAACATTTGTCAAACCCACAGACCCTATAATTTGTACAAGAAAATGGTGTACCTGTGCAGCAGACGTAAATATTTCAAAATACAAATTGTGAGTTTTTATCAATATTTTTCTCGTTATTGATATTTCCACAAACTGCTACACAAACCAACGATTTTTTTAAATCCCAATATTTTTTCCAAACATCAAGATAAGACTGGTCATTTAAAACTTCTTTTATACTTACTTTGGTTAAATCAATGTATGCTGTGTTATTATAATCTTTGTGTATTTGACGTATTTGATTTTTTAACAACGGAAGAATTGTATTAAAATTAGGTTCGTTTATTCTTTCTATTTCGTATTTTATTGTGGCAGTATCGCAACAAGGATATAAATGCTTTCGTGCATCAATATATATTTCTTTTTGGTGCATTGATCGGCAGTTTATATTCATATTGTTCTTTTTATTAATGATCGATTGTATGTCTTGATCGCTAAATGATACAACATTGTTGTTTGTAGGAGTTAATTTATATATTTCTTGATTGTTTTTATCAATTACTGGAAAACTGTTGTTTCTAAATCTATTCGAGTTTAACTTAAAAACTGTTTCAAAACCAGATTCTAATAAAAATATTTTTAATTTATCGTAATCATCTTTGTTGTAATCAAAATTAATAAACTGTCCAGCCGCAGTGCCGCCTGCTTGAATGAAAGATTTGGCGTTTTTTATAATTTTATCAAAGTCTGTGCCTATTCGGTGCAATTCGTGATTTTTTTTAAATCCATCTATACCAAAAACTACCATGTGGGTTGGCAACGATTGTGCCAGTTGTTTCCACCAGCTTTTGTTATGAAAGCTTCCGTTTGTGTTGATGCGTACTTCTGCGTTACTGTTGTCTTTGATGTATTGACAAATTTTTATTATGTCTTTGCACAATAACGGATCGCCGTATGCTCCACAAAAACTTATTATCTTAACATGTTCTAACACTTCTGTTGAAATAATTTTAATAAAATCTTCAAACGTCCAGTCAATGTTTTTTATATTGTTGTTTGGCAACAGCCCATGAAAGTTTCTACTGCACATAGGACAACTTGCCTGGCAGCGAGTAGTTAGTTCGATTTCAATTTTATGAAGCTGATCAAATTTAAACACAAACGGTTCCTTTTAGTTAAATATTTATGTGAACAACATATCAGCAATAAAATTAAAACAAAAAGAACCAATGATGGTTACTTGGGACACTGGCAGACGTTGTAATTTTGATTGCAGCTACTGTGATCTTTCTCGACACGATACATTTAGTCCATTGACCTCTTTAAAATCATTGCAACTTACATACAAATTTATACAAGAGTACACTAATCTGTACAATCAACCCAACGCTAATATTGCATTTACTGGCGGCGAACCAACTGTAAATCCTAATTTTTGGCAGTTGATCGATACTATTGAAAACTTTACATTAGGATTGACCACAAACGGAACATTTCCAACAAACAAAATAGATACAATTTTAAACAAATTTGTAGCAGCAACTATAAGCTGGCATTCTGAAATCGATCAAAAACTCAAAGACAGAGCAATAGAAAACGCAATACTATTAAGCGCCGCAGGGTTTAACGTTCGCGTAAATGTAATGATGCACACCGATTGTTGGAACGAATGTATACAAGCATACGATAAGCTAACATCAGCAGGAGTAACTGCAAATGCAGTTATTATCGGAGATGGCAATTTAGGGAGTACTGAATTTTACAAAGACGCTACCGGAACGTTGAGACGAACCAGTCATTCCTATACCGAAGAACAGCAATTGTGGTATTTTAATATCAAAGGTCTTGATACTAACATTATTAACGATATAAAAAGTGGAAATCAACTGCCACGTAGCTGTTGCGGGAACAGAGATCTAATGGGAAAATGCAATGGATGTTGGACTGATATTACGGCTGTTAACACAAATTTTAAAGGATGGTTTTGTAGTGTGAACAAATATTTTATGCATATAGATCAGCACACCGGAAATGTGTATCATCATCAAACCTGTAAGGCAAAATTCAATAACGAAAGAGGCCCAATCGGCAATCTTAAAAACACAGATCTTATATTGGATTATGTATCTAAAAATGCAAACAATACAATAGTTTGTCCAAACCTGCGATGCGGATGTGGAATGTGTGCGCCTAAAGCTCAGAATAAATCTGAACTTGATCGTTTGGGTTATTAAAAGTATTCCCGCAAGTTCTAGCACAGGTCCATAGTTTGTTTATGTTCCAATACTTTTTCCAACATTGTTGAAACTGTGTGGTTTCCAATACTGTGCGTATACCGTGAGAGGCGCTGGTGTCTCCTAGTTCTGCAATTAACTGCAAATATTGCTTTTTAATATAATCCTTAGGAGTAGCAAGTGTATCAGTTGGTTTGTAATAATCATACGGAATAGCTGCAAGAAAACAACAAGGCATTATATTACGATGTGCATCTATATATAATTCACCTTTGTGTTTTGCATAACAACTTATTTGAGTATCATCGATTATCTTTGCAACTACATTCAAATCGCTTACATCAAAATACCTTGCTTTATTGTTTGACGGTGGCTCCAAATAATATTCAGTATCTCCAGTTTTGTTTAACACCGAAAACTTTTTTTCAAAATTAAATCTATTACTGTCTTTGACACTAAAATATTTAAACCCGTGTGTTTTTGCCAATGCTTCGGCAGCTTCAACTTGATGTTGGTTGTGCTTGAATTTTATAAAACTCCATTCGGCAATTCCTCCTGCTTTTATAAAAGCCTTTGCATTGTCTAATATCTTATCAAAGTCTGTGCCAATTCTGTATTTACTGTGTGTGTCGCGTAAACCGTCGATTGCAAAAATTACTCTATGTTCTGTAGACAAATGTTTTACAAAACTTTTCCAATAACTGACATTTCGTAGACTACCATTTGTATGTATTTCTACACTAATATTTTGAGTTTTTAATATTTCTGTCATCAATTGCAAGTCGTTGTTTACTACAGGGTCACCAAAATTTCCGCAAAATGTAATGTGTTTTATAGTATCAAACACCGGTTGTACAATAGTTTTAAAATCTGATACAGACCAATCTGTTTCTATTAGTTTGGTATTTGGCAATCCGCTGTGATAGTTTCTGCTGCACATAGGACAACTTGCCTGGCACTTATTTGTTATTTCTAAATGTAAGCTTTTAAGATCTGTATACTGGAACATGTTTTATTTATGTGCGTATATTTCTCTATAAATAATGTATGGACAGTTCTCATCATAGTTTTTTTCAAAAAAATAAAATATATACACAACAATTAAACAGACTTCCAAGTCTAACAATGTCAGACGAAGAAATTGCATTATGGATGTTGCAAGGCGGACATGGGGATTGGATTGAGTTAGATTTGCAAATCAATACATCTTCTTGGATTGCAGAATATCATACTGTGCAAGATATGTTTGTGCCTCACAGAGACATTGATTCTGGTGAAGGAACACATCAGGGGTGGAGTGCTTGCACATTGCATGGCATAAGCTACGATAAAACAAATGTGTGGCAAGAGTATGGATACAAAACTGAGCCAGAATACAACTGGACACAAGCAGGAAAAAAATGCCCAAGCATAAAGTCTGCATTTGAGTCATTGCCTGCAGAACACCTAGCTAGAGTTAGATTTATGAAACTTGATGCAGGAGGATGGATTTCTCCTCACAACGACCTAGGACCAGGAATCAACTGGAATAAAATTTTTGATTATCCGTTGCCCATGACAATTGCAGTAGATCACCCCCAAGAATGCTACATGACCCTAGAAAATAGAGGAGTTGTTCCATTTAAAAATAATAAAGCATTTTTAGTTAACATTTTAAACAATCACAGTGTAATTAATTTTAGCAAGCAAGATAGAATACATGTCATAGGACATCTGTTTGTAGGAAATCGTAAAAAAGAATATTGTAAATTATTAGCAGACAGTTATAGGAAATCCTATGTTTTACAAAGGTAAAAACAGTTGTGCAGATTTGTGTGTTTGTATAATCGACGACACCGATCAATACAGTCCTTGGATGAAAGAGCTTGTAAAAAATACTGCGGATTATACTATTACAAATGTAACTGGAATTGGATACGATGTGTGGGTTGGGCGACACGAACACACACTATTAAAACAAGTAGTGGGCCAATATAAAAGAGCAGTTGTTATTAGTGCAGGAACCGAATTTATAAATGGTAATAAATTCTTTGATAATTTGCCCGAGGATTTTTTTATTCTTGGGCACGTACTTGATATGGGAGATGGCTATTACGGATTACACCATCAGTGCTATGTAATAGATCTTGATTTGTATGCTATGTTAGGAAATCCCGAACCTGGACAAACACAATTGCTGGAACAGCATATCCAAACTGTTCCAAATAGAAGTAAAGAAAACATTCACGACGATTACACACCTCTTTGGATTTCAAAAGGATCTGCACAAAAAGTATACAAACACAAGTTTCACGGATGGAGGATAATCAGTGCAGGTCTTGAGGCAGATTATAAAATTTACGCTTTCGACAGCACGCTACGAGACGGAAAGCATTTCTTGTATTGTGATGTAGATACCAGTGACTGGATTTACAAACGCTACAATCATTGTTTGCAAAATCATGTGTACAAAGACAGCACAGGCAGTGTGGATTTTCCAAGACCTTACAATTGCAACATCGATCATTTGATATATCCTGCTGCTGGCACAACATGGTTGGACAAATTAAAAAAGCACGGATACGATAGTTCTACCAAAGTAACGTTTTATGACTATAATCAATCAGCGTTAGATTACATGCAAGCTAATACTAGAGATATGGGTTTAATTTTTGAATTTGCATTATTGGATGCAATTGCAGAGCCCGAGTGCATAGTCGAACTTGTTGACAAAAACTGCAATCCGCAAGGTGTTGTTATACACATGAGCAATATTTTTTCGTACGAAGGAACAGCAAGTTTAATGCCGTTAAAATATCGAGTGCAACAAGAAAATAAACTTATCGAAAGTGT